>TARA_B100001115_G_scaffold184952_1_pt1 | contig 15557 bp, 9 predicted proteins | sample TARA_B100001115 | Tara Oceans TARA_B100001115 (sample SAMEA2622652) | marine metagenome | biome: marine biome (ENVO:00000447); feature: surface water layer (ENVO:00002042); material: "saline water (ENVO:00002010), including plankton (ENVO:xxxxxxxx)" | depth 5 m | reverse complement strand
GGAGATAGTAAGGGAGATTCTCGGGCTTGCAAGACCATTGTCCCGCCAGAAAAAAATATTTCAAAGCTTGCTTGAATCCGACTCATTGGCAATGATTACCTGCATGTGCCCTTTTCCGGGAAAGTCCGTCGTCGGGCTGACTGGGGGTATTGCTTGCGGAAAGTCAGCCGCCCTTGAAATTTTCCTCAGGAACGGATGGGAAGCGATATCGACCGATCAGTTGGCCGCAGAGATTCTTGCCACCGATCAAACCGTGCGCGAGAAGTTGCTTGGCAGGTGGAAGATCGAAGTCTTCGATGAGCGGGGAATCGTTGACAAGAGGCGCATTGCTGAAATAGTCTTTAACGAGACACGCGAAAGATCTTGGCTGGAAGGCGTGTTGCATCCCCTCATAAGGGAAGCTTGGCGGGAGAAGATCGAAAGTACCGACCAATCGCTTTTCGTGGTGGAGATCCCTCTTCTTTTTGAAAATGACCTGCAATCTCATTTCGTACGGACAATCTCACTCTTCGCTTCTCGCGAGCTGCAGCATCAGAGGCTGTTGGAGCGGGGATTGTCAGACCACCAAGCCAATGCCCGCATCGACTCCCAGATGGCGCCTGAGCGAAAGGCGGAGTTGGCCGACGTCGTCCTTCTTGGCTCAGGATCGCATGAGTTCCTTGAGAGACAAGTGCTTCTATTCCTAAACGCTTTTTCCGAAAAACAACCCCAACCATAACTTTTTATGCCCGCCAAAAGAACGACTAAGAAAAGCGAGAGCAAGGAGGACGCCCCGGAAGCAGAAACCAAAGACGCTCCCGTTGAAGACCAACAGCCCAAGGAAACCGATGCGTCGGGTTCCTCCGGGGAAGTCCAGCTCTTCTTCAGCACCGACGGTTCCGAGCCCGAGCGAGAGAAGCCCAACCCCCACGCTGGGGAGGAGGCCTCCCCGGATGCCTCTGATTCCAAGCAATCATCCGATGCCCCAAAGGATGATTCGGACCAATCCAAGAAGGATTCCTCGTCAAGCAAACAGGCTCCGAGGAACCAGCAAAAGAAGCAGGGGAACCATGGGCAACAAGGGCAGGGCAATAGGTCCTCCAAGAAACAGAATTGGCAGGAGAAGAAGAAGCAAAAGAATCGGCAGAGACAGAAATTCAAGAAGCCCCGCCGGCTCCCCTATGAGGAGACCGAGGTCAAGCCTCTCGAAATCGGAACCCTCCTTGAGGCCGAGGAACTGGCCAGCCTGGAAGCCGTCTCTTCTCTGGCGGAGGCCTTTGCCGATGCCAAGGCCGATCCCCTCTCAATGGACGATCTTCTTCCCCTAAGCCTTCAGGACCTAAAGAGCCGCGTTGCAGAGCTTGATCTGGATCTCGAGCTCCCTGCTGCTCCCTTGCGGGAGGAGATTTTCGACCTTCTTCTTGATGCTTGCTTGGAAAAGATCGTCCCGGTCACCATCTCGGGCATTCTCGAGGTTATGGAGGATGGGCACGGCTTCCTGCTTCAGGAAAAGGATAATTATCGACTCAAGTCCCAGTGTCCTCTTGTTCCCGCGCCTCTGGTGAAGTCCCTGGGGCTCAAGACCGGTCATTCGGTCAAGGGCTTCCTTCGCCCCAAGATGCTTGAATCGAGTTGCCCGATCCTGGTCCAGCTCGAGGAAGTGATGAACGGTCCTCCCGAGGAAGCGTCCCGCGTAGTCCCCTTCACAGAATTGATTCCCTACTACCCGCTTGAGAGGATTTATCTGGAGACGAAACCGGACGTCGAGTGGGACAACGTCTCGATGCGCGTGGTCGACTTGGTTTCACCTATTGGCTTCGGCCAGCGTGGCCTTATCGTCGCTCCTCCAAGGACGGGCAAGACGGTTCTCCAGCAGGGGATCGCCCGGGCCCTGAGGGTAAACAACCCCAAGGCCCACCTGATCGTGCTTCTGGTCGACGAGAGGCCCGAGGAAGTAACGGACTTTCGTCGACAAGTTCCCGATTCCGAGGTGATTGCCTCGACTTTCGACGAAAGCGCCGAGAGCCACGTGCACGCCGCCGAGATCGTTATTGAAAAGGCCCGCCGGATGGTGGAGGCCAATCAGGACGTGGTGATCCTGCTCGATTCCATTACCAGATTGGCCCGAGCCTACAACACTACGATGCCGAACAGCGGCAAAATCCTCAGTGGCGGGGTGGAGGCAACCGCCCTCCAGCGTCCCAAGAGATTTTTCGGTTCCGCCCGCAACATCGAAGGAGGTGGAAGCCTTACCATCCTGGGCACCGCCTTGGTGGAAACGGGTAGCAAGATGGACGAGGTCATCTTCGAGGAATTCAAGGGAACGGGCAACATGGAGCTCCATCTCGACCGGGAGCTTTCCAACAAGCGGATTTTCCCCGCTTTGGATTTCGAGAAAAGCGGGACCCGCAAGGAGGAGCTCCTCTATCACCCCGACGAATTGACGAAAATATATTCCCTTCGGCGCTCCCTCAAGGGAGTTCCCCCGGCGGAAGCGATGGAGATGTTCATCCAGCGTGTTCGCAAGACCAAGAATAACCCGGAATTCCTCATGGGTCTTGGCAGGTAGGCTCTCCCGCCCGATCTCGCCAAATTACTTGCCAATAGAAGCCAGTCCTGTTCAATAGAACGCCTTATGAATCCCACCGATGAATTCGTCCTAGACGCCTTCAGGGCCCAAGGCCTGGCGACCGACGAATTGATCGCGGAAATTCGGACTGCCGTCGACTCAAAACCGGATGCGGAGGAAGAAGACAAGGACCTCGCCGTTATGAACGAGCTCCTTTCCCGAACCGGTCTGCCCGAGGAGGAGGTTGCCAACTTCCTTTCCACTGAGTTGAGTATGGAAACGGTCGATCTTTCGCAAGCCAACCCGACGGAGGAAGTGATTGCCTTGCTTACCCCGGAATTGGCCAGAAGGTACCAGGCTTTTCCACTTGGGGCCAACGGAGCGGAGATCGAGATCGCGTTCGGCAATCCACTCGACGAACAAGTCCAGCAGGACTTGGAGTTTCATCTTAAGAAGACGGTGAATCCCAGGGTCGCCTACCGGGGCGCCGTTCTTCATGCCATCGACGAGGCCTACGGTTCCGCCGAGGAACGGAAGATGCACGACTTCTTCGAGGACATAGGTGAGGAGGACATCGAGATTGGTGACGGGGTTCGGCCCGAGGACGTTAGTGAAGAGGACGCTCCCATCATCAAGTACGTCCATTCCGTCATCAAGGATGCCCTTGAGATGAGGGCTTCCGACATTCACATGGAACCGCTTGAGAAGAAATTCCGCCTTCGTTTCAGGGTCGACGGCAAGTTGCGCGAGCAACCCGATCCGCCCAAGCGTCTCCAGCCTTCGATTATTTCCCGGACCAAGCTGATGGCCAACGTCAGCCTGGCCGAGAAGAGGGTGCCCTTGGATGGCCGCATCAACGTCAAGGTCGGCAACAAGGTCATCGACCTTCGGGTATCGACTCTGCCGACCGTACATGGCGAAAGCATCGTCATGCGTATTCTCGATAAGGACAGCCTCAGCCTGGGCCTGCCCCAGTTGGGCTTCTTTTCAGACGACCAGTCTACCTTCGAGCAGGTCATCACCATGCCTGACGGTATTTTTCTCGTGACCGGCCCGACCGGTTCCGGAAAGTCGACCACACTCTACTCCGCCTTGAACGAAATCAACAAGCCCGACCGCAAGATCATCACGGTTGAGGACCCGGTCGAATACGAGGTTGCGGGAATCAATCAGGTTCAGGTTCGGGCGGATGTGGGGATGACCTTTTCGGCGGCTCTGCGGGCCATGCTCCGTCAAGCCCCGAACATCGTAATGGTTGGGGAAATTCGGGACTTGGAGACCGCTGAAATCGCCATTAACGCCTCTCTTACCGGACATATGGTGTTCAGCACCCTGCATACCAATGACGCCCCCAGCGCCGTTTCACGACTCATCGACATGGGGGTTAAGCCTTTCCTCGTTTCCGCTTCCTTGCGGGCGGCCCTTGCCCAAAGGCTGGTGCGCTCAATCTGCCAGAACTGCAAGCAACCCTACGAGCCTTCGGCGAGCGAACTTTCCCTTCTTGGCGTTACCGAGGATCAGGTCGGTTCCGCGAACTTCATGGAGGGGGGCGGTTGCGAAAAATGCGGCAACAATGGATTCCGGGGACGCAAGGGAGTGTTCGAGATCTTCGTCGTAAATGCCGAGATCGAGGAGATGATCTATCATAACGTAAGCATCGTGGAACTCAGGAAGAAAGCCCGCGAAATGGGCATGCGCTCGATGCGGGAGGATGGGTTCCGAAAGGTCCTCGCTGGCATTACCACTCTCGATGAGGTTCTCATGGTGACGACGGCGGAGGAATAGGACGAGAACATGCTCTATCTAGACTATAATTCGACCATCCGGGACATCTTCAGGCAAGTGGAGGGAGTTTCGCAGCACGGACTGGACGAGCTTTACAACGACCAGGTTCGCGACGGAAGCCGTTCCTATGCGGAGTCCATCATCTCGGCCGGCTTGGCTTCCAGGGAGGACGTATTAAGCTTGGTGGCCGAGTTTCTTGGTTACGAGCTCCAAGTTGGAGAGGTTGCGGAGATCGAACCGGACATCCTTTTTTCCATTGAGCCGGAAATCGCCCACCAGTACCGGATCGTTCCCCTCTACCGATCCGAGGGAGGCGTTCATCTCCTTGCAGCCGATCCCTTCAATTCGGCCATTATCGACGACCTTACCTTTGCCCTGGACCTGGAGATTCACCTGGTCGTTTGCGATCCCGACCACATCGAGGAGCTGCTTAAAAAGCATTATACGAAAGAGGAAAGTACCCTGAGCGATCTCCTAGGCCAAGTCGGCCTGGAGGATTTCGAGGGCCTCGACGAGGCAAAGGAAAACGAGCTTGCGGATGCGGCCAACGAGACGCCCATTATCCGCTTCGTCAACCTGGTCATGCAGCAAGCCATCCGGGCCCAGGCCTCCGACATCCACTTCGAGCCCTTCGAGGATGAATTCAGGATTCGCTATCGCGTGGACGGAGCTCTCTATGAGATGTCGCCTCCGCCCAGGAGCCTGGCTTTGCCGGTTATCTCCAGAATCAAGGTTATTTCCGAGCTCAACATTGCCGAGCACCGGATTCCGCAGGACGGCCGGGTCAAGCTCACTATCGAAGGCCGGGCGGTAGACCTCCGTGTCTCCACTCTGCCCACTCAGTTTGGAGAAAGCGTGGTGCTGCGGGTGCTCGATAAGTCTGCCGTCAACCTCGACCTCGATAACCTTGGCCTGCCCGATAGCGTCAAGACGGGAATCCGCGATGCCGTGCGCCGTCCCAATGGGATTTTCATCGTAACCGGTCCGACCGGTTCCGGCAAGACCACGACCCTCTACAGCGCTCTGCGCGAGGTCAACGAGATCGATACCAAGCTTCTGACTGCCGAGGACCCGGTGGAGTACGAGATCGAGGGGATTATGCAGGTCCCGGTCAACCATCAGGTTGGCCTGGATTTCGCCCGGGCCCTGAGGGCCTTCCTGCGTCAGGACCCGGACAAGATCATGGTGGGGGAAATCCGGGACATCGAGACGGCTCGGATCGCAGTACAGGCTTCCCTTACCGGACACGTCGTCCTGAGCACTCTTCACACCAACGACGCCCCCGGGGCCGTTACCCGTCTTGTGGATATGGGGCTCGAGCCCTTCCTCCTTTCCGCCTCTCTCGAGTTCGTTCTTGCCCAGCGCCTGGTCAGAAAGATTTGCTCGGGGTGCAAGGAGGAATATGCGCCCAAGAAGGAAATGCTGGATGCCATCGGGCTCAAGGCAGATGAAATCGGGGAGAGAAGGTTTTATTACGGAACTGGGTGCGAGGAATGCAGCCAAGCGGGCTATCGCGGACGGACGGGGCTCTTCGAGATGATCAAGGTTACGGACTCCTTTAGGGAGATGATTAATTCGGGGGCCGCCACCTTGGTTCTTCGCCAGAGCGCTATCGAGCAGGGCATGCGGACTTTACGCGAGGATGGAATCCGCTCGATCTTCGATGGCGAGAGCACGGTGGAGGAAGTCTTGAAATATACCTAAAACTCGCGCAACATATCTGCCATGCCAGTTTTTCAATATACCGCCACCGACCAGAACGGAGCCCCCTCGCAGGGAAATTTCGAGGCTCCGAGCGAGGAGCAGGCCCGCGAGCAACTTGCCCAGTACGGTCTTACCGTGACCCAACTCCAGCCGGTTGGTTCGGACGCGGACGAGCCCAAGCAGCGGGTTTCTCGTGATAAAAAGAAAAAGAAGGGCCTGCTGGACCTTCAGATAGGAGGTGGACCCAACAATGAGGACATCTCCATTTTTACCCGCCAGATGTCGACCCTCGTGCAGGCCGGCCTGCCCCTGTTGCGAAGCTTGGAGGTAATGATCAAGCAGCAGGAGAAGAAGCCCAAGTTCAAGGCCATGCTGGAGGCCATCTCTGAAAAAGTTTCCTCAGGCGGCAATCTTTCCGACGGGCTCGCGATGTATCCGAAGACTTTCGACAACCTCTACGTCAACATGGTCAAGGCCGGAGAGGCGGGTGGTGTTCTCGAGCTGGTCCTTGACAGGCTGGCCATGTTCCAGGAAAAATCGATCCGTACGATCAAGAAGGTAAAGTCGGCCATGATTTATCCGGCCGTCATCATGTTCGTTGCGGTGGCGATCGTGACTCTGCTCATGATGGTCGTGGTTCCACAGTTCCAGGCGATTTTCGCGCAAATGCTCAGGGGAGCGCCCTTGCCTGGCCCGACCCAGATCATCATCGACATTAGTGAACTCTTTTCAGGCCAGCCCATTCTCGTCCTCGGAGGGATGGCCGGCACGGTGGTGGGCGTGATCCTCTTCAAGAAGACCAAGTATGGGGCCAAGACCTTCGATTGGCTGGGGCTTAACCTCCCCGCGGTCAAGGACGTCGTTAGCAAGTCGAACGTCTCCCGCATTACCCGTACCTTCGGAACCCTCCTGAGCAGTGGGGTTCCCATCCTTCAAGCCCTTCAGATCACTCGCGATACCCTGACCAACGGTTATTTCGTCCAAGCCATGAGCAACGTTCACGATTCCGTCCGGGACGGTGAGGCCATGGCCGTGCAGATGGACCGGGAGAAGGTTTTTCCGACCATGGTAACGAGTATGGTTGAAATCGGGGAGGAAACGGGGGAGCTTCCCGATATGCTGACTCGCATTGCCGACAATTACGACGAGGACGTCGACAACGCCGTGTCCGGCCTGACTTCCCTGATTGAGCCGATCATGATTGTCTTCCTCGCCCTCGTGGTCGGCTTCATCGTCATCGCGCTTTTCCTTCCGATCGTCGGGATCATCGAGTCGATCGGGCAGTAGTCCTAGAAGTTCAGGTTGTTGGTCTGCTTCCAGTTGCGGGCCCTTTGGGGAGAGACCTTTTCCCATGCCCCGTAGGCCTTCCTGAGTGCCCGGTTCTTGGATTCCTGGTTCTGAATGGTAAGGGCCCAGCCCAAGGCTCCCTCCGGATCCCGTGCCGAGATCATGTTGACGAATTCACCCACTGCGGGATCCATGGCAGGCGAGGGGGGAAGGGTATTGAGCCACTGGGCGGTGGAAATGGGATCGAGCAGGGACCAACGGGAAGTCAGTTGCTTCATGGCATAGGAGCGCTTCTGTTCGTTTTCGAGCCCCTGTACCCAAGTGGCCGCCTCGGCCGGGCTTTTGGAAACCCAATGCATGAGGAGGTTGTCGGTGATTCTCCTGGATGCCTTGTCGTCGTCCATGCCGCGGACCCAGTCGGCGGTAGCGGTTAGGTTCTGCTGCGAAAGCTTGGCTCCCAGTTGTCCGAGGATGGTTTCCCTCATACGCTCGTCCTCGCGGGGGAAGTTCTCCGCCCACTTGATGGCTTCCTGCGGTCCCAGCTTGGCGAATTCCTGGGCCAGAAAAGTGGATGCCTGCCAGCGGGCTCCTCCTTCCGGCAAACTCCTGAAAAGCTCGTCCGCGGCTCCCAAGTTGTTTTCCGCCAAGCCCCGGATGATACCGACCAGCTTGGCGTTGTCTTCCGGTTTGGCGTTGTTGCTGTTGGCCTTGGCCCATTGAATCGCGCCCTGAGGATCGCTGTTGGCCCAGCCGGCGAGCACTTCCGAAATCCCGAACCTGGTCTCGCTTTTATGGTCGAGCTCATTGGTAGCGTATTCGAGAGCGGCTTCGGGGTCGATTGCGGCCCAACCCCTCATTAGGAGCTTCATCTCCAGGTGCCTGCCGTACCCCTTGGGCAAGGCCTCGAATGCTTCCACCACCTCATGCACGTTGGCCCCGTCCATGGCGCGGACGGCATCCAAGTAGGCACCGAGCCGATCCACGATGTCTCTGCCTTTCATGATTCTGCGCAGGTTGGGCGGAAGGGGGGGGGAAAGGTTTCGTGAAGTTCCCGACGGTTTCCCATCTTCCCTTGCAACCGACCCGAAGCCCTCGGAAAAGGACTGGTCTGCGGGGGACGGATTTGACGACGGTGGGCGGGCGGAAGCGGCTTGGCCCGTCGGCTCTTGGTGAAGCCCGGGGGGAACCCTTGATGGTTGGCCTGAGTCGCCCACGTGCAAGCCTAGGTAAAATACCGCCCCTAGGGACAAAGCCCAAGGCAACCCGATCTTGAGGAAAAATTTCATGCTAAAGCTGTATCCATGATTATAGGCCGAGGCGGTCGGTTGGGCAAGAGCAGACCCTCTCGTGTCTTTGGGAGCCGCCCGGCGCTATGGCTCGGAGGGGCTAAGGAGATTTCTTCTTTGCCCGCCGCGGCCGGTAGGCGTGGGCAGGCACTTTGTATTTTTGCTTCAGCCGCTCCAATTCCCGCAGGAGATCGTCTTGGACATTGGCATAGGCGGAGTTGCCGTAGACGCTCTTCATCTCGTCGGGATCCTTTTCCAGGTCGAAGAGTTCCCACTCTTTCTTTTCATAGAAATGAATCAGCTTGTGCCTTGCCGTCTTTACCCCCTCGTGCCGGGCCACCCCGTGACCGCCTCCCTCGTGGTAGTGGTAGTAGAGGCTCTCTCGCCAGCCGCCGGGCGTTTTTCCCTTCAGGAGAGGCAATAGGCTTTTCCCCTGCATCTTCGGACCCGCCTTGGCTCCGGCCAGGTCGAGAAAAGTCTGGGCGAAGTCCAGGTTGCTGGTTAGGTCGCCGTTTCTCGCCTTGGCCCTTACGGTTCCGGGCCAGCGGACCAAAAGGGGCATGCGGTAGGAGAGTTCGTACATCCAGCGCTTGTCGAACCAGCCGTGATCCCCCAGGTAAAAACCTTGGTCGGATGCGTAGATGACCACGGTATCCTTGGCTAGTCCGCTCTCATCAAGGTATTGGAGCAATCGGCCTACGTTTTCATCCACCGCCTTGGCGCAAAGCAGGTAGTTGCGAATCCATCGCTGGTAGTGCCAGCGGGTCAATTCCTTCCTGTTCATGGAAGACCGCTTGGCGAGGAATGACTCGTTGCGCGGGCGGAAGTAGCCGTCGAAGACCTTGAACTGCTCGGGGGTGAATTTACTGGAATACTTGAGCATCAAACGCGCATCGCCCAAGTGCTCGAGGATGCCCATCTTGTGTTCGCGGGCCGAGGACGTGCGCCCCGCGTAATCGTCGAAGAGGGTCTTGGGCTCGGGGATTTCGACGTCGTCCAAAGCCCCCAGGTGACGCAAGGCCGGTTCCCAGCGTCCGTGGGGGGCCTTGTGCTGGCTCATCAGCATGAAGGGTTTGTCCGGGTCGCGCTCCTCCTTGAGCCACTTCAGGCTGAGGTCCGTGATGATATCCGTGGTATAGCCCGCGTGCTTGACCTCTTTGCCGTCCTTCTTCATGCGCGGGTTGTAGTAGGACCCTTGACCGTAGAGCACCTCGTAGCGGTCGAAGCCCGTCGGGTCCGACTTGAGGTGCCATTTTCCTATAAGGGCTGTCTCGTAGCCCGCCTTGCGCAGGAGCTTGGGGAAAGTTTCCTGGGAGCCGTCGAAGACGTCTCCGTTGGTCATTTGCCCGTTGTGGAAGGAATGCCGGCCGGAGAGAATGACCGCCCGTGCCGGGGCGCAGATTGAATTGGTGACGTAGCAGCGGTCGAAGGTCATGCCCTCCCTCGCGATGCGGTCGAGGTTGGGGGTCTCGATCAACTTCGATCCATAGGCCCCAATGGCATGCGGAGCATGGTCGTCGGTGAAGATGAAGAGGATGTTGGGTTTCTTGGCTGCGGATGGGGCGAGACATCCCAAGGCCAGGAATGGGAAAAGGAAATTGAACTTCATTTTTGTTTCTTTGCGGGAGGCCGGTGGTTGGGGTTGGGTACCGGGAGTTTGGCCTTCATTTTGGTCTGCCACGCGACGAGCTTGTCCTCCAGTTCCTTGGCCTTGGCCGAATTCCTCCTGGACAGGTCATTCTTTTCGGACGGATCCTTGGCCAGGTTGTAGAGCTCGACCTTGTCGTAGTGGTAGAACTTGATCAGTTTCCAGTCCCCGTCGCGGATGGATGCTCCCGGTTTCCAGGTCGATCCATGGTAGTGCGGGTAGTGCCAATAGAGGGGGCGAGGCTTGCCTTTTTCGCCCTTGAGCTCGGGAAGAAGACTGCGCCCGTCGGCATGAAGCTTGGGCTTGAGAGGAAGGCCGGCCAAGTCGAGCATGGTGGGAAAGAAATCCATGGAAACGACGGGCTCCTCGCAGACGCTTCCCGCCTCGGTCACGCCAGGGGCCCGGATGATCGTGGGCTCGCGCACGCCACCCTCGTAAAGCCAGCCCTTGCCGGCCCGCAGGGGCAGGTTGCTTCCGGGGCCGGGCCCTCGCAGGGTGCTCAATCCGCCGTTGTCGCTGAAGAAGATAATGACCGTGTTGTCGGAAAGGCCGAGCTGGTCGAGCTTGGCTGTGAGGGCTCCCACGCTGTCGTCCACTGCGGCGACCATTGAGGCGAGAGCCGGGTTGTCCTGACGCATGCGCGTCTTGCCTTCGTGCTCGGGCCGGGTGGGCGTGTTTCCCTCGAAGGTCTTTTTCGCTTTCGCAACGTAATGATCGATGCGTTTCTCGTAGGCTTGAATGGGCGTGTGGATATTGTAGTAGGAGAGGTAGAGCAGGAAGGGCTTCTTCTCGTCCCGTTTCTCGAGGAAGCTTATCGACTCTTCGGTCAGGCGCTCGGTCAGGTACTCGCCCTTTTTCTTCGACTTGAGGGCCGGGTTGGTCCATGGAGCATAATACCCGCCCGGAGGGGATCCCCTGTGATGGCCCCCGACGTTGAAGTCGAACCCCTGGTCGGTCGGCCAGTGTCCTTCGTTCCCCAGGTGCCACTTACCGGCGAAGAAGGTTTGGTAGCCATGCCCCTTCAGCTCCTCCGCGATGGTCACTTCCTCGTGGGCGAGGTTGTTGCGGTCGTTCGGGTGGAGAAGCTTGTTGGTGTTGCGGTTGGATTGCCCGGGAATCCAGTCGGTGATGTCGACGCGCACGGGATGCCTGCCCGTCATGATGCTGGCCCGGGTGGGGGAGCAGACGGGACATGATGCGTACCCATAGTTGAACTTCATGCCCGTCTTGGCCAAACGGTCGACGTGGGGGGTCTGGTGAAAGGTCGAGCCATAGGCCCCCACGTCCATCATTCCCATGTCGTCGACGAGAAAGAAAAGAAAGTTGGTCTGCTTCTTTGCGTGCGTAAACGAGGAAAGAAATGGGGTGGCAAGAAGGCAAAAGAGAAACGGGATAGGGCTCGGAAGGGCACGATTCATAGTCTCTGGGATAAGGTTGTGGGTAGTGTGATTGGAAAAAGTTTCCGTTTTTACATACTTTAGTTTGACCAAGGGGTCATTTCTTCGAGAGAGTCAAAGCCATGGGTGGTCGAAACAGCAAGTTTCAATTTTGGGGAAGCGTCCCTTTTCGTTTGCCTCTCTCGTTCTTGACACTCCAGTTGGTCGTCCCTTTGGCGTCGGCAAAGTCCCCGCTTGACGATTGCCTCGAGACCGACAACTCGGCCAAGGGAAAACTTATCCCGGGCCCTTCCCTCGACGACCTCCAGTACCTGAGGAAACTGAGCGTCGACCTTATTGGCCGCATACCGAGCGAGAAGGAGGTCAAGGCTTACCTCAAGGATGATCCCCTGAACCGGCGGGCTCTTCTTTTGGAGCGGCTTTTCGAGCACGAGCGCTTCGCCGACCGTTGGACCGCCTTTTTCGCGGACATGCTGAGGATCCGTACCGCTGCCACGGGAGGCGGAGCCCTCCTTGCCTACGTCCACCAGTCGATTCGTGAGGAAAAGCCCTTTGATGAACTTGCCAGCGAACTGATCTCGGCCCAAGGCAGGTCCCGCCATCTCCCGGCGGTTGGATTCATCCTCAACGACAACGCGGACCCGATGGCACTTACGGCGGCGACTTCGCAGGTTTTCCTGGGGATCCGCATGCAATGCGCCCAATGCCACGATCACCCCTTCGACGACTGGGAACAGCGCGACTTCTACGAACTCGCTTCCTTCTTCGGCAAGACCCGCCGGGTGGAAAATCGATTCAGCCGGAGCATATACACGACGGAGGTGGAGGAGAATCGAGTGCTTTGGCCTCCGGAGCGGGAAAAGGCTCCCGTCAGGAAACCGGTGGATGCGATCTTTCCCTTTCTGCTTGAGAGTTTTAAGAGCAAGCCCGAGCATCTGGTCCGCCTGGAGAAGAAGCGTCTTGCCGAACTTGAGGCCGCGAAGATCGACCCTCTAGCCGAGTCCATCGACTCCCTGCTTGACGAAACCGAGGCCACCATCGAGGCGGTTACCCGAAAGAAGGGGCCGGGAGGCTTCGACCCGGACGTCGACCTGAAGAATCAAAACAAGTCCATCGACATCAGGGGAGACCTCTACCGGGTCAGCGAGAACAGGATGGAACTCGCCAAGCTGGTGACTCATCCGAGGAACCGTTATTTCGCCCAGAATTTCGTTAATCGCCTGTGGGCGGAACTGATGGGCCGGGGAATCTACGAGCCGGTCGATGATTATTCCAAATACCAGAAAGTGACCCATCCAGAGACCCTGGACTACCTGCGCAAGGAATTTGTGGCGGTGGGCTTCGATCTGAAGGAAATGATCCGTCTGGTGGTTTCCTCGGAGGCTTATGCAAAGGGCCGGCTGGATGCCGAGACCCCCGCCAAGGCTCGCCGCGAAGCTGAAATGGCCTTTGTCGCCGGCACTACCCGGCGCATGATTGGGGAAGCCCTCTTCGACAGCATCGCGGTAGCGGGCAACCTGACCGAATACAAGTGGCCCGCGGGAGCCAACCAGAAGACCGTCCAAGTTCGTCAGCGGGTCTACCTTGGCGATGAGGAAACTGCCAAGGACGGCCCCCCCCCGGTTGAGAAATCCCCTGTGGTTGGGCGGGTTCCCGCCATGGGCGGAGGGTCCGCCATGCAGGCCCAAGGAGGGGGATACGACCTGGAAAATAGCATCTCTCTTGATTTCGGGGCCCTCCTGGCCCGCGACGAGGTTGAGGATGAACTCGAGTCCATGCGGATGCAGTCCAACGAGGAACTGGAGGCCAGGCGCATGGCCTTGATGAACGCAAGGCCGACCAGAAGAGGCAAGTACAAGTATGTGTACCGCGACCAAACGGTCGACGACAACCCCCGCTACTCAAGCTCCTTCCGTATGGCCACCCCGGCTCCCCCCGATCACTTCCTGCGAATCTTCGGTCAACCGGGCAGGGACAGGCTGGGGGACTTCAGGAATTTTCATGCTTCGATGAGGCAGGCCCTCATGATGCTCAACGGCAAGCTTACCCACGAGGCCGCCCGGGTCGGTACCTACGAGTCCCTGCACGGCCTTTTGCAGGGCGAGGGCAAGAACTTGTCCGAGGCCGTCCGCCGGACCTACCTTTATCTCTTTACGCGGACTCCCTCGAAGATCGAGATGGAGGAAGCCATGGCACTCCTGGCCGAGTCCCCGGTGGAGGGGATGGCCGATCTCCGCTGGGCCATGTTCAACAGCCACGAATTCAAGTTCATTCCTTAGCCTTTCTCAACCTAACCAAAAAACGTCATGCACTGCAGGGATTATGCCGTAACCCGCCGTCGCTTCCTCCACGGATTCGCCGGTACCGCCACTTTGCTGGGGATGCCCGTACCCCATCTGCTCGCCGCTGGCGGCAAGGACGGGCCGGTCAAGGCCGAGCACGTCATCCTTTTCTGGAATGGGGGCGGGATGAGCCACATCGATACCTGGGATCCCAAGCCGGGCAGACCGACCCAGGGGGAGTTCGACCCCATTGCCACCACTGCCGACGGCGTGCAAATAAGCGAGATTTTCCCCCAACTCGCAGACCAGATGCATCATTGTTCGTTGATCCGCTCCATTGCGGGCACCAACGGGGATCACGGGCGGGCCACCTACGAACTGCAGACCGGCTACGGGCAGAGCGCCAACCTTGTGCACCCCGGGTTGGGAAGCATCGTGGTTCACGAGAAGGAGAAACTGGGGGATCTGCCCGCCTTCGTAAGTGTCAGCGGACAAGCTCCGCGGGCCGGTTACCTAGGGCAAAAATGCTCCGCCTATTTCGTCGGGCAACCCGGGGAAAAGGATCCCTACCTCCAGTTTCCCGCGGGCATCGGCCAGATGAGGGGCAACAAGAGGCTGGAGGTCCTGTCCCGAATGAACAAGCGGACTTCCTCTCGCTTCGGGTCCAAGGAGATGCTGGCCAACGAGACTGCAGTCGATGACGCCGTTTCCCTCATGCGCAGTCCGGCCCTGAAGGCTTTCGAGCTCAAGGAAGAGAACCCCAAGAACATCGAGCGCTACGGGGACACCGACTTCGGGCGTGGCGCCCTGATGGCCAAGAGACTGGTCGAGACCGGTGTGCGCTTCGTACAGGTCAACCGGGGTGGTTTCGATACCCACAGCAACAATTTCGACGCCATGCGGACCCACGGCGAGATTATGGATCCCGCCCTGGCCTCTCTCATCGAGGACCTCGCCTCCTCGGGTATGCTTGAGAAGACGCTGGTCCTTATGCTCAGTGAGTTCGGGCGGACCCCCAGGATCAACCAGAACGCCGGTCGCGACCACCATGCCAAGGTGTTCAGTTGCTTTATCGCCGGCGGAGGAATCCAAGGCGGGCAAGTGATCGGCTCGTCGGACAAGGATGGCTTCATGCCGGATGACCGTCCGGTCAAGCCCCACGACGTCCATGCCACCGTCCTGCATGCCCTTGGCATCAATGGGCGCAGGGAGGTTATGACGCCCCTGGAGCGTCCCATGCGCCTGATCCGCAAGGGAGGCAGTCCCGTCCGCGAGCTTTTTGGCTGATCAGTTTCGGTTTCGTCGAATTGCTCCCTCTTGAGAAAGGGCGGAGACTGACGCATAACAGCCCGGGAAAACCGCCTTGGGGGAGCGTATCGGCCTTCCCGCAACTTGCTTTCCTTTTTGTTTGGAAGTCCCTGCGGGGGATCAGTCGGGGAAATCGAGGCAAAGTCCGACCCATTATTTATGAACAAATGATAAATAATGCTTGAGATTGCCCGCGCAAACTAAAGTCTCTTCAAAGCCCCGCAATGCCTTAACCTCAACATCAACATGAAGCAATTGATTCCCCTGAAAGAAAAATTCGTTCTTTTCCTCCTCGTCGCAACGAGCGCCTGC
>TARA_B100001115_G_scaffold137716_1_pt1 | contig 15772 bp, 7 predicted proteins | sample TARA_B100001115 | Tara Oceans TARA_B100001115 (sample SAMEA2622652) | marine metagenome | biome: marine biome (ENVO:00000447); feature: surface water layer (ENVO:00002042); material: "saline water (ENVO:00002010), including plankton (ENVO:xxxxxxxx)" | depth 5 m | reverse complement strand
ATCTGCGTGTGGTTGGCCGTAGTGGTGCCAAGCTTGATGCCTGGAAGAGAGGCGGAGACGGCGTTCCCACTCGGAACCACTCCGCTGTTGCTCCCCCCGCCAAAAACGATCTGGCCACCACCGGAATCCGTATCGGCGGTGCGCCCATTGGCCGAGTTGAGCACGAGGTCGTCGCCCAGCAGGATCGAGCCTTCGCCGTTAGCATCCCGATCGCCCCAGAATACGATGTCCCCGTTGTTGGTCAGGAAGGAACGGGAGGGAATCGCCTCCACCCTGCCGCTGCCCTTTACCAGGATATCCGCTCCGCTCAAGCGGGAGGTAAGATCCGCCTCGAGGGTTACGTCGCCTCCATGGATGGTAATCGGACCATTGACGTCGACGTAGGTCTCGACGTCCACGGGGGTAACCGAGTTATCCTTGTTGAGGATGAAGCCACCAAGTCGGGTATAGTCCTCGACTATCAATTGCCTGAAGTCGTTCGACGCGTCGCCCGTAAAACGGAACACACCGGAGGTCACCTCCGTGACGGCCCCGTTCCAGTTCAGTTCGCTCCCCACGGCGCCGTCCGACCCACCCAGGAATTCCGGCCGGAAATTGGCGTTGTAGGGCTCGATCTTGAGCATGCCGGTCAGCGAGAGCGTGGTTTGTCCCGACCCGGGACCGGTCTCGGAACCGTCGAAGGCAATCCAGTCGGCCTTCATGGTGATCGAGCCTGAACCGGTTGCAATGGTGACGTTGGTTCCGCTCGATCCGAAAAGCAGGACGTCCGAAGCTTGGAAGACAGCCCCTCCCCCAGTGATGGTGACGTCGGCATCCGTGACGACGTCCGCCCCGTAGATCGAGATGGGGCCGGAAATGGAGATGGGAGACTTGATGCTCACGTTGGAGGCATTGGTCGTTTTTCCAACCCTCAGGCTCGAGACCGTATTGGCAAGGTTCACGTTCTGGTAGTTGAGAACCGAAGAGAAAGAGGTATTCTGCGACTCCATAACCACCCCTCCCGTGGTCGTCACGGCATCCGAGAATCCACCCGACAGGTTCTGGTAGTCGATTAGGTCACCGCGAATCGTCAAGTCAGTACTGCTGCTGGTTACCCCGCTGCCCGAGCGGCTCCCGAAACGGGCGCCCCGGTCCCCCACGACCACGCCACCCGTGGTTCCGATCACAAAAATGTCCCCGGAAGTGGAAAGGAGGTCCTGGTTCTGCAGGGAAACCCCGAAGTTCCCGACTCCGGCACCGGACCCGTTGATCTGAATCTGTCCGCCGCCAAGGGATAGAATCTCCTTGGGGTTAAGGTAGTTAAAGGATACCCCCGGCCCGGAACTGGAAGTTCCTGAGAGTAGGATCGCCGTGCCCGAGGTCTTGGCTGAACTCATGATCAACTGCTTGGTTCCCGTATCGGTATCGGTTGCCGGGGCCGTGAATCCTATGCCCTGGTAGGTGGAGCTAATTCCAACCATGGCAATGGAACCCCGTCCGGACTTCATGGTCATGCGCCCCCACTGGTAGATGCCCGCCTCATCCCGGTCGTCCCCCAAACCGAGCGCGGTGCTGGTCCCCTTTATGGATACGTCCCCGCCACCGGAGTAAACCTGAGTATGGTTGGCCGTTGTCGTCCCCAGCTTGACGCCGGGCAAGGAGGAAGATGAGGCATGTCCCGTCGGAACGGCCCCAGATCCGCTTCCTCCTCCCAAGGTTATCTTTCCTCCAGAGGAATCGGTGTCTCCGGTACGCCCGTTGGCCGAGTTAAGGACGTTGTCGTTGCCCAATACGACGTTGCCCTCTCCATTCCCATCGCCATCCGACCAGAAGGTGAGGTCTCCATTATTGGCCTGGAAGGTACGGGAAGCGATCGTCTCGACCTTCCCCTTGCCCTTGACCAGGACGTCCGCGCCGCTCAATCGGGAGGACAGGTCCTCTTCCAGCGTAACGTCGCCCCCGTAAATCGAGATGGGGCCGTTGACGTCTATCTCGGTCTCAACCTCAACGGGCATGGTCGAGTCGTTCTTGCCGAGGACGAAACCTCCAAGGCGCGTAAAATCATTGATCACCAGATGCCGGAAGTCGTTCGACCCGTCGCCCGTGAAACGAATCACCCCCGAGCTCACCTCGGACAAGGCTCCGTTCCAGTTCAGCTCGCTTCCCGTCGATCCATCGGACCCACCCAGGAAATTCGAATTGAAGTCTGCATTGAAGGGCTCGATCTTGAGAATCCCCGTGCCGGCCAAGGTGGTCTGTCCATTCGCCGCGCTCGAAGCATCGCCGTCAAAGGCGATCCAGTCCGACTTCAGAGTTATGGGGCTGTTTCCGCTTGAAACGTTGATGCTCGCGTCGTTGGCCCCGAGGACAAGCTTGCCCGCCGACTGGAGAGCCACTCCACCGGCGCTTGTGGCGAGGTCCACGTCCACGGTCAGGTCTCCGCCGTTGATGGTTATGGCTCCGGTAGTCGTGACCGCGGTCTCGACTTTCAAGGGGGTGGTCGAGCCCGCCTTGTTCAGGCTGAGCCCTCCGAGACGCGTGTAGTTCTCAATATCGAGGAAACGGAAGGCGGTTGCCGCATCCCCGGTAAACTTAAATACCCCCGAGGGGGCCTCCGTGAGGGCGCCCTTCCACTTGATCTCGGAACCGGTGGTTCCATCCGAGCCACCTAGGAAATCGGCATGAAAATTCGCCCCGAACGGCTCGATCTTCAGCAGACCCGTGGTAGCAAGGGTGGTCCGCCCAGCGGATGCGCTTGCCATGTCGCCGTCGAAGGCGATCTTGTCCGCCCGAAGGGTAATGGGCCCGGAACCTGAAGCTACCCTGACGTTCGCCCCACCGGACCCCATCAGAAGGGTATCGGCTGCCTGGAACAAGACTCCGTTACCCCCAACGCTCGTGACGTCCTGGCCGAGGCTGATGGATCCGCCGGCAATGAAATGAGCTCCTCCGTTAACGGTGACCGAGTTGTTGATCCGTATGTCCCCGGACGCATTGAGGGTGAGCTTCCTGCTTGTGTTGTTGGTGAAGTTTATGGGGTCGGTAATCTCAATGTAATGCCCGCCGGACCCCGTCAGGATGGTCAGGTTGTTGGAATTGAGGGCCGACTCTATGGCGCTGGGAAGGATGGTCGTGTCCACCGAGGGCTCGTAGCTGCCGTATAGGCTGGAAACCGTCCCTGAGGAGATAATGTTTATGTTGCCGGGATCGAGAAGCCAATTTCCCGCCTTCCCCCTGGGTGCTAGGGTCGAAACAATGGCCTCGTTCATCTCCAGCCTGCGCCCGGAAGTCTCAATTTCGCCTCCGTCGCCTCCACCGGGCCCTCCCCGGGCGTTGAGGGCGCCCTCCGCAAGGGTAACCGAGTCCGGGTCTGTCACGTCGCTCCAGAGCACGATGGTGCCGCCATCTCCCACCTCGGTGGCGGAGGCTTCTATGGTTGCCCCCTTCACCATGGAGACCTCACGGGCTTCCGACATGGAGAAGGAAGGTTCGAGAACCCGCTTCTGCTCGATATGCCCACCCTGCCAGTCTCCCCCGGCAAGAACTACCCCGCCCCCTTCCTTTCCGGAAACGTCGACAAGGGATTCCTCTCCAAGCAGAACTCGTTTTCCCTCTAGGGTGGCGACTCCCCCCTTCCCTCCGCTTGAGGATGCGTCCAAAAGACCAAAATTCGCGACTTGGCCGCTCTCGCCGGCCGTCAGCATGATCCTGCCGCCTTCCCGGCGGATGCCCCGGGCCATGATCCTGCCCTTGTTGTTGACCATTCCCCCGCGGAGCGAGCTCTTGGCCTTGGCCGAAAGGACGACCAGGCCTTGATCGGCTTCAATGACGTGATCGTTTTCGACCAGAGCCTCCCAGTCCGACGGCTCGACCCGGATTCCTTCCAAGTTTCTTCCCGGACCGAACCGAAGCTCGATCACTTTGCCCGAAGCCAGGGCAACCGTACCCTTCCTGGCGAGAATGATGCCGGAATTGCGAACCTCGGGGGCGAGCAAGGCCACGATACCCTCGGCCGTCAGCTTGCCATCATTGACGACGTCCCCGTCATTTTCCGAGCCCTTGAAGCTTAGCTTGCCCTTCATGAAGTCTTCCACGGCCAAGTTCATCGTGCTCGCGACGATGCCTCCCACGTCGACCGAAGCCTGGTCCCCGAAAAAGATCCCATTGCCGTTGGTAAGGAAGACGTTTCCGTTGGCCCGGATCCTGCCAAGAATATGGCTTGGATTCCGGCCCGAGACCTGGTTGAGAATGGAGGAACGGGCATTGGGCTGCAAAAACTCGATCGAGGCCGCGGACCCGACGTTGAAGTCGTTCCATCGGATTGCCGCCAGGGGGGAAGTCTGCCGGATGATCATGTGGTTGCCGACGGAGGTAACGTCGGCCTGCCCGCCCAGGATACTCGCCCCCGAAGGCAGGGCTCCCGTCGGGATCGACTGGGCCGTTGCCGCTCCCGTCAAGCCGATCAGCAGGACCGCCAGTGGACCAAGCCGGTGGCTTCGCGGGGATTCGCTCTTGGGGTCAAGCGTCATGAGGCGGGATCTTTGGGGTAAAAATGGTCGAAGGATAAGGGACTAGAAGGCCCGGCTCAAGGCCAGCCAGAGACGGTTTTCCTTGAAGCTTCCGTCTTGGTCGGTGCCCGAGGGCTGGGGGTTGGGGTTGGTTCCGATACGTCGGGAAAGGGTAGCCTGTAGGTTTAGGTCCCATGGGGCGCTCCAGGACAGGCCGAGGCCGGCCCCGGAAATCTCGTACTCGGCAGGGCCGCCGGAAGACGGGTTTCTTTTTTTCACTTTGCCCCAGTCGTAGTGGGGCTTGAGGATGAGGGCCGAGCTGAGCAGGTAGCGCAATTCCATGGAAATGAGCTGCCCTTGGGCCCCAGTGGCTTCGCCCGAGGGGTAGGCCCGCACGCCGTAAAGCCCTCCCAGGCTGAAATTCTCCGCGCTGTCCAGGTAGTCCTCCTGCCCGGCTCCTGAAGAAAGGCCCTCTGCGAACTGTCCGCGTAAGGAAACGAAAAGGCTCAATTTGTCCGAGAGAGCCTGCTGCCTGGTCAGGCTGTAGTTGTAGATCGAGTAGTCGCCCAGCATGGAGGGCAAAACACCGAATCCGCCCAAGTCTCCCCGGGAAAAGGAAAGGCTGGCCGAGTTGGCCCCGCCTCCCCCCCATTCATCGAATAAGTTCCCGGTCAACTCGGTCTTGAAGCCCTTGATCCGGGAATCCTTTACCACCGAGCCCACTACTTTCGTTTCGTAGGAGCGGTTGTCCCTCTGAACGGACCAGTAGAGGTTGGCCTTGCTGCTGCGGTAGACTGGATAGCTCAACTCGATTCCCTCTTCCTCTACTCCTCCGGATATGTCGAGAGCCCTGAATTCATCGGAGATTACGTCGTAGGACAACTTGCTCAGGTATACCCTTAGCTTGAATCCCTCCGAGCCTATGGGCACGGAAGCCGAAAAACTCCGGTAGAAGCTTCCTTCGCTAAGGAGGGACTTGATGGAAAAAACCTCCGCCATGCTCAGAGGACTGACGAGGGTTCCCGAGAACACCACCCGCTCGCTCCCAAGGGCGCGGGCATTGGCATTGTCCACCGCAAGCTCGGCCGTTGCCCTCGCCTCCTTGAGGGTCTTGAGATTCAGATCCACGAGGCCGGGCTCGCTTCCCTCCTGCAGAAAACCCGTTAGGCTTACGCCCGACATGTCATCGGCCAAAAGAAGCCCCCGGTTGAGGGAATCTGCGTCGTAAAGCTCCCCTTTTCTCAAGCCTCCTCCCACCATCGAAAGAATGCGATCTTCGCTCACCAGGGAGGAACCACCCTCTTCGATTCGGATTTCCCCGAGACGAGCCTCCAGCACCTCGACCATCACGAGGCCCGACGAGACGTCCTGGGGAGGAACGACGGCCCGGGCCAAGAATCCGTTCTCTTCGTAGTGTCGCTCGATAACGGAGACCGCCTCCTCCACTTGGGCAAACGATATCTCCTTGCCGGAAAGGCCATTCAGCAAGCCCCGGACTTCATCTTCTTCGAAAAGGGTCACGCCCTCGATCTCCCACGCGCGCACGAAAAAAGCCTCGTCCCTCGGGATCGAGGACGACACCGTGGCGTTCTGCTCGCCACCGCCCAACGGGGGAACCACCTGCTCCCCCGGCACCGGATCCCCGCCCAGAAAAAAAGCAAGGAGCGCCAGGTACAAGACTATGAAATCAGAAACCATCCGAATGTTTTTTAACTAAGGAACCCGCAATTGCTTGTGAAAATACATGATAAATGAAGAAAATTAAACACAATTCTTCCGTTGTCAAAACGGTGCCCATAGACCCCTTTCATATCACTAAGGAGACCGAGCTTCGGTCGCTTGAACCTCGGACCAGGGTTTACCCCGATCTACACCGTACTGCCCGAAATCTTCTTGCGGGAGGCGATTTTCGCGGAGGATGGAGGGGTTGTCGCCAGAAGAGCGACAAAGGCAAGGATCGCCTTGGTTTCTACGCGAGGATTTCCTTAAATGTGCCCGTGCTGTCGGAAAAGCTTTGGGCGGGGACGCCAAGCGACTGCAGAAAGGTCAGGTAAAGGTTACAGAGCGGTTGCTTGCCCGTCTCGAGAAAATTATGGTAGCCGCAGTGTTTGATCCCCAGGTTGCTTCCACCTGCAACTAAAAGCGGGTAGTTCCTGTTTACGTGCGTCTTGCTGTTGCTTGTGCCGTAATAGACGATGGTGTTGTCCAGCATGGAGCCATCGCCTTCGGGAGAATCCGCCATTTTGCCAAGGAACCGCCCCAGCCGGTCGCCTTGAAACTTGTCGTACGCCCCGAGGTTCTCCATGGCTTTTCGGCCCGAACCAGCCGCCCCGTGAGCCAGACGGTGATGACCGGCGGGCAAGCCAAGGGCATTCTTGGGCATTTCATTCCACGGACCGTCGATCATGCTCTGCAGCATATAGGTGGCGTAGCGTGTCGAATCAGTCTTGAAGGCCAGGTAGATGAGGTCATACATGGTATCGATGAACAGTTCGGGTTCGTTCACCGTCGCCTTGAGGGACAACGTGCTTGCATCCACCTCGGGCTTGGGGGTATCCGACCAGGCTTCCATGCGCTCGATGTTTTTCTCCACGGCTCGAATGCTTTCCAGGTAGGAACCGATCTTCCGGTTATCGTCGGCGCTGACCCGTCTCTGCATGCTCTTGGCCGACTCGAGCACCCGGTCGACCAGGGCGCCGTTTCGGGCATAGAGAGCCTTCTCTTTTTGAATAATGCCGGGGTCGGAATTGAAGAGCCGGTTGTAAAGAGCGTGTAAATCGTTGTTTGAAGGGATGGCTCGGCCGGATCGGTTGTAGGACAAAGTCAGCGAACTGCCCGAGGCTCCAAGCCCCCCTTCGTTGCCGAGGACGAGGCTGGGGAAGCGCGTTGCCTTGCCATGCGCCATGGCTGCCACCTGGTCGATGGACGGGTGCCCGGAAGTCCCTTCCGGGTTACTCCCGGTAAGGAAAGAGTCAGCCGAGGAATGACCGTTGATACTCGCGACCTGCGGGTGTTCCAAGCCTCGAAAAACCGACAATTTCCCCTTGTCCGCCAAAGGTTGCATGGCGGACATGGACGGACCGAACTTCAGTTCGTCGTTAAGGGTGCGGGGGTACCAGCTCAAGTCGCTGTTTGAATGTTCGTCGTTGGGCGTAACTGCGAAGCCGTGTCCGACGTAAAGGGCAAGGAAGCGCTTCGGGGCTGAGACCACCTTCGCAATCGCCGGAGCGGCAAAGGATTCGAGCCGAGGCAAGAGCATGGATACACCGGCTCCGTATAGAAACTGTCTTCGGTTGATTTCGTTCATTGGATCTTATTGTTCGGGTTTCTAAATTCGGGAAGGCGGACGATTTCGTCGATCAGGCTCGCCATCCGGTAATCGGACTCGGCAAATTGCCCGGCAAGGCGAGCCAGCGTCTCGTCCTCCTTGTAGGAGAGTGGCCGCCCCAAGGCAAAGGACAGCATCGACGCGCTGAATCCACTGGCAAAATCCTTGGTATGCTTTTCACGGAGAAGCTTTTGCAATTCGCTCATTCCTTTGATCGGCGAGCCACGGGCTTCAGTCTCTTGATCGACCTTGAGGATTCGCCTCTTGACCTTCTGGTCGGGGGTCAATCGTAAGATTTTGTCCCTAAATTTACCCGCTGCGTCCAGAGATTCCATAGCAATTCCCCAAGGATCGATGTCGGCGTGGCAATCCAGGCATATGCCTTTTCGATGAATCGAAAGTCTTTCCTTGGTAGACAGTCCGGCAAAATTGGGATCAGTTTCGTCCAAGTCGCTCAAGGCAGGCACTTCGGGGGGCGGGTCCCGCGGAGGGTCCCCGAGGAGACGACCCCGCAGCCAGACCCCCCGGTTGACGGCATGGGCATCTTCACCGTCACTGTGACCAAGCAGGAAGGCCGCCTGGGCCAGGATTCCACCGCGACCTTCGGAAGCAGGCACGCGAGAAAAACGATGCCCGCTTTCAGGCAAAGCAACCCCATAGTACTTGGCCATGACGTCGTTGACCACCATGAATTCGGATGAGAGTAAATTGAGGCAACTCAGATCCTCACGAAGAAGGGTTTTCATAAAGGCAACCGGTTCCTGTCTCATATAATCCTTGTACTTGGGGTTCCACCAGCGGTAGTAGTTTGGGTTGATGGCAATCTGATCAAGCTTCGACAGATCGGTCCAGGAATAGGCAAAGTCAGCGATAAAGCGTTCGGCCCGCGAATCCGCCAGCATGCGCTTCACCTCGGCGCTCAACTCCGTATCCGTGATTGCGTTTTCGCGGTCAGCGAGGTCATAAAGTCTTTTGTCGGGGACGCTCCGCCAAAGGAATGCGGCCAAGCGACCGACGAGTTCGTGGTTCCGCATGCTCTGCGTCCGTTCAACGTCCGAGTAAAAAAGGAAACGCGTATCGGCAAAGACCGCCATAAGCAGATCCCTAAGAACGTAGATCTTCGATTGAGAGCCTTTTAACTTTTCTTTGATCAGGGCGTCCAATTCCTTGTCCTCGCGTTCAGTCAAAGGGCGCCGCCAAGCCCGCTTGGCAAGGGACTTAACTCCTATAGCAATGGCGTCGTCCTCCAGTTTTCCGTCTTTCATGAACGGCTGGACGCCGGCCGGTGGCCATTGCCATGGCAGATCGAACTCGATTCGTTCGATAACTGCATAACTCGTGTCCTCCATGACTTCCTTGTAAACGGCCGGCTTGCCCCGGGTGGGATGGTCGCTCCCGGCATGCGATGGCTTCAGCCAGTTCTTCACGGCAAATTCCTGTCCCCAGGCGTCGGTCCATCTATCGTCGGCCCGAATGAAGTGGGCGTCACCAAAGATCACCCAGTTCTTGTTGGTCACCGGCTTGTCGGAGGGCGAGCTTAGGGGTGATGAATTCTGGATGGTGAGGAAGCGGTAGTGAAAATGCGCCGTAATGCCGTAGGGGTCTTCCTTCGAGACCGGAGCGGGGTCCACTCCCGGGAAATCGAAGACGTTACCGAACACCTCGAACTCCTGAGAACCGGATTTTGCCTCCACCGTAAAATTGTCGATCGTGTGTTGCGGGGACTTGAACCCTCTGTCGAAGAATACGGAAAATTCATGCTTGGCCAGGTCGCCTCCCTTTTGCGGAGGTTCATTCCGTACGCGGACACGCACGCGGAACTGTCCTTCAGGCCGGTTGTCGTCTACGTATATGCGGAAGAAATGATTAGGCGGAACGGGCACCTCAAAGTCGTCGCCCAGCCATTTCGGACCGCGGTAACGGCGATGTTTGCGTCGATTGCCATGAGCCAAGTCGTTCCGGTTGAGATAATGTTGCCTTTCCCAGTCGTTTCCTTTCAGGACGTATGGTTTCGGCGGGTCGTCCAAGTCGGGCACGGCCAATTCGACGGCAGACTGCAAGACGCTCAGGTACACCTCCATGTGACCGGCCGTCAGTTCCAGTTCCGACTGCCGGGACTCGCCGTGTTTGCCAACGGGATCCTCGATCAGATCGCCACTGAAGTCACGGTCGATTTGGAGCAAATCCCGTAAACTCCATGCGATCTGGCTATTGGTCAGGCGAGTGAAGCGGAAATCCCGTTCGACGGAATCGGCCAAGACTTCGTCAAGCCCATCTTGGACCCATGAAAGGAAAAGCCGGGCCTCTGAGAGCCTCGGCTGAGGCGAATCCTCCGGGGGCATGTCCCCGCGTCGGATATTATCAAGCACCTCCTGCCAATGCTTGACGTTCTCGATGCGAAAATCGGAAAAACCCAATAGGTTGATCCCCCCCTTCTTTTTTTCCTCATTGTGGCATTTCGAGCAGTGCTCCTTGAAAAAGCCCGCGATTTGGGCGGAGACCGGCAGCGGAGCGTCAAGCCGAGTCCCGTGACCCGAGCCTTCATCCCTGGAATACGCGAGCAATGCGCTTTGCGGAAGGGACAAACCTGCGATCGCAAGAAGAAGCACAAAGGCTTTTTTACCAAGGATCACCATATTCCCAGTGAAAGCCAGGACTTGGGCTTGAGCAAGGGAAACTTCGTTCTACGCCAACGACTTGGCGGCAGAGAACCGAAGGACGATGTCTTCCATTTCCTCCAGGCGCTCCTCCATGGAGACAAGTAGTTTGAACTGGGCCCGCACCCTATCCAGGTTATGCCCGGGGCGCTTGACCTTGAAGTAGACGTCTCCTTCCAGGTAATCGGTCAGGAACCGAAGCCCCAGTTCATAGGTGATGACCAGGGGAGCCAAGGCCAGATGGCCGACCTCCCTGGAATCAAGCATGTCTCCTGCAGACTCCATGTAACCTTCCACAATCGATCCGTAGGTTTCGGGTAGAAAGCGCACCTTGTCCAAGTCGACCTCATCCTCGACCGAGGCACAGGCGGCCGTCCGAACCAAGTCCCCAAAATCATGCAGGGCGCAGCCCGGCATAACGGTATCCAGATCCACGACGCACATCCCCTCACCCGTGCTCTTGTGCAAAAGAACGTTGTTCAGCTTAGTGTCGTTGTGAACCACCCGAACCGGAAAATCCTCAACCTTGATCTTGTCGGCAAGAAATTCCCGCTCCAGGGCAAATTCAACGAGGTCGCCTACTTCGGAAGACCGGCCGACCTCATCCCTTTCTAATGCCGTACGGAAGTTCTCGAACCGCATACGGGTGTTGTGAAAATCGGGGATGGTATCAAGCAACGGCTCGCCCGGCATATCGGACAGCTTCGCCTGGAACTCCCCATAGGCCTTGGCCGCCTCGTAGGCTTGACGGTCATTCTCCGGTACGTCGTAGGACCTGCCACCGTCCACGAACCTCGTAACCCTCCAGAAATTTCCGGCCGGGTCCCGATAAAAGGCACGGCCATCCCGGGCGGAAACGACGCGGAGGCACTCCTTGGACGAGCGCTCCTCCTCAATCTTAGCCTGCAGGTGACGGGTAACGCGCGAAAAGTTGTTCATCAAGCCCTCGGGATCCTTGAAAACCTCGTGGTTGATTCGCTGCAGGGTATATCGGTTCAAGGAATCTTCATCCTCGCAGAACAACAAAAAGGTATCGTTCACGTTACCGTTTCCGTGAACCTCGGTGGAGATAATGCGACCTTCCAATTGAAACTGCGCCCCAATCTCGTAAATTAAACTTTCCGTTTGCTGAGCCAAAGCTTGGAAAATCAAAGGATAAAATACCCCTAGGGTCAATCCAAGAAAGAGTTGGCCCCCTCCTTGAAAAGGCCTTGCAAGCAGAACCTTTAGCAATCAAACCGGAAAGGAGGAGCTTAGTCGGCAACCCAGCGGAGGTTTCGAAATTCGGGCGCCTTTCCCTTCCATTGGGAGCCTAAGCGTCTTGTCTTCGCCCCGGAACCACGGGGTGGACGAAGGTTTTCCGACTCGTCTAGCCTTAGTTCCATGATCCCGTTCCAATTGGCCAACGGCTTAAGCTCGGCATCCTGAAAGTCATTTGCCGAAAGCGTTACCGTCTTCCATTCGCTTTTTCCGGGCAACGCAACCACGGTCGCGTATCCGTCTATTCCAACAATCAATTCATTCGCCTTTTCCGAACGAGCATCAAGGACCATCCTCGCTCCCTTTGGAGCTGCCCAGATCGAATCATAAAGCTTGTTCGTCCTGATTCCCCACCTGTCGATCTTGTAGGAGAACCACTCCTTTCTCCATTCTCCCTTGAAGTCCTCGATCTGCATGCTTGGCTTGAGGACGGGAACCGTTCCTGCCTTTTTCAAGTCGGCTTCCGTTACGGTTTCCATCAAAGAGGACAAATTGAAGGAGCGCGCCGTATACGCACCATAGTAATAGCCCGCTCCCGAAACCGGTTTATCCAGCCTGTACCTGACGTTTGCATAGGCCCAAAGGGGGTTGTCCGCAGAAGATAGACGGAGGCGGGCAACCGGTTTGCCCTTATGCATCGAAACCGGAGCATGACGCCAGAAACGGTGTTTGACGTTCTCCAAATCGGGCTTGCGGCCGTCCATCCGCCCATGCTGCGTGTAGAAAACGTCCATCGCCTCGATCTCCATGGAATCATCCACCAAAATCGTTGCCACGGGTGACTTCTCCGCGGGAAGGGCAAGCTTCAGCTCCGGGGTTTTTGGCATGACGAAGCCTCCCTTGAGGTGTTGATCAAACCACAATTGGGTGGCGACCTCGTAAGGCGGAGTATCCTGATGGTTTCCGTGCGGTGAACATGTAACCCGCCAAGCCTTGGCCTTGGTTTCCCCGACCGAGGTTTCCAAGTCGTTGATCCGCCCGTGAAAATCATTCGACGGGCTCAGGAAAATAATGGGGCAAGTGATCTTTCTCAGGCTCGGCGGGTCGCTTACCGTCGCCAAGTGGAGAGGATTCTTGGAGTAGCGGTCGCTGATCCCACCGCAGGACGGAGCCGCCGCCTTCACCCGTTCATCCGAACCTGAAGTAAGAACGGTCAGTTTCCCCCCCATCGAATGGCCGTATACCCCGAGCTTTGAGCCATCAACCTCAGGTTGACGCTCCAGAAAAGTCAAACCCCTGCGGGCTCCCAAGGCGGCGAGGAACCAAGAATTATTGCGGGGAGACTCAACCGGGTCGAGCGTCCAGTCGGCAACCGGAATCGAAGGGAAGGCATCTTTGCCGTTCCGACTCGGTGCGTGATATGCGTCCAGGGCGCCCCAATCCGTGGTCAGCTTGTACCTCGGATCATCCGTCTTGCCATCCCAGAAGAGCTTCACCTCGTGTGGAGATACCCGGTAGTCCGGTGCCGAGATGCGTCCCGCCCATGAGATTGAAATCGAGGCATAACCCCTGTGGGCATTGGTAAGGGGCGCCCGATAGTCGGCGTACTGCCCGCCCCCGTGAATCTGTAGCAGACCGGGCAAATCCTTCGCTCCCTTGGGGTACCCGTATACTGCCGCCATCATTGCCTTTTTGCCCTTGAAGACCCCGATCCGGTAACGCAGAATCTTTAAAACCGCTCCATCTTCCTCCCATTCCTTTAGGACTTCCACCTCCAAAGGCTCCGAACGGGGATCAAAACCCCTCCACGCCTCCTCAAGGGTACGGGGAGCTCGGTCATCGCCAAGAACCGGAAGGGTCTCCTCCGATGACCGCCCTCCGAGCGAGACGCAAAAAGCAGCGAAAAGAAGGAATGCGGGAGAAAATTTGCGGAAAGGCATCGAGCCTTTAAACGAACGAGGGAAAGGAGTGTCAACGCATGACCACTTTAATCCGCTCCGGAAAGGGGTTCCCGAAATAACTGATGACGTAGTTTTCGACGACCTTGATGAACTGCTGGTCCACCTTGGATCCCTTTGGCGCAACCAGCTGGCCGTTGGGCAAGCGGAGGTCCTCGAGGATCCTCATCCCCGATTTGAGGTGATCGACGGAAACTTCCTCCACCTCCGCTTCTCCCTTGGAATAGTCTTTGATAGTCCTTAAGGCATCGAGGGCACCGGGCATATAGACCCGCGGGCTCTTGTCGAGCTTGCCGAAAATATCCGACCGCGAGAAGCCATCGCTGGCATAGCGCTCGTATTCCTTGGCCAGGCTTATGATGGAAGCCAATTCGGCCGAGTCATCCTCTTGCGGGGAAGACGCCTCGTAATCCTCGTCGATCCGGTCAATGATGCCGGTGATTTGCTCAAGCCTGGGAATTCCCTTCAGGATGCCGTTGGCGAAGTTTGGGAACACCTTGACCACATCCATGATTTCTTCGGGTAGTCCTTCGTTGTTGTAGAGCTTCTCCTGGACTTCATCGGGCAGGGTCAGGTATCCTAAGTAAGAGAAAGTGGAAGCCAGCTCGAGCCTCCAGTCGATTGCGAGCCCCAAGGACTTGCCCAAGTCGAAAGCCAATTCCCTGACCCGCTCCGAGCGACCGAAGAACAAGGGCTTGGCGGCGGCCAGAATCGTAGTAATGGCCCGGACCGCGCCGTTGGTGGTTTGCTCGAGCATATCCTTTTCCGCCCGTACGGTCCGATACTGCCGGATAGCCTGCTGAAGATTTTCCTCCAGGCTCTCGGTCGGGCAAGGTTTCCCAATGAGGCGGAAAATTCCTCCCCTCCGGACCGCATCCGAGACTTCGCTGAAATTGGCTCCCCCGGAAAGGATCATGGTTACCACCTCCTTGTCCAGTTTCCTGACTTCCCTGAGAAACTCGGATCCATCCATCTGGGGCATATTGAAATCGGACACCACGACCGCGAAGGGGCCATCTTTCCTGAAAACCTCAAGCCCCTCCATGCCGGAGGAAGCGGTGTACACGCTGTAGTTTCGACCGAGGGTCAGGTTTATGCCGCTGAGCACAAGCTCATCATCATCCACGAAGAGGATTTTTGCAGGATTTGCTGGGGTGGACATGTAAGCTTTGGGCCGGGAGCGGGGCAAAAGAAAACAAGGTAGCCCTAGAGAAACCCGGTCTCCATGGCAACACAAAGGCAATATCCTTCCATTTTTTCGCAAAAGACTTGTCACACCCCTAGCACCTGGAAAAGAACTCCTCCTCACTTTTATCCCCAATCCGGAATCCTCCAAGTAATGAAAAGCACCCTAATCCCAACCTTTCTTTTCCTGCTCTGTCTTTTGGGCTGTGAAAAAATGGCCGACATCGGCTCCCCTCAGGAATATGACACGGATGGCGTCTCCTTCAGCTATCCTGGAAACTGGAGCATAGGTGTGGAAAAGCTTGGGCAGGGAGAAGACAAAACTAAGGTCATTAATTTGGAAAGCCCCGGGGATGCAATCGTCATTATGTGTCTTTATGATTTCGAGGAGGACGGCACGCTTTGGGAATTCGCCGAGGATTTCATCTCTGACATGGATGTGGAAGAAATCCCTCTCGTAAAGCAAGGCAAGTCCGATTTCTCACCAATAACCAGACAAGGCAAGTCGCAACCCATCAAGGGATTGAAGAATCGACTAAAGTTTAGTTTCCTGGGCGAGAGCATTCCCCACGTTCAGGAATACTTCGTACTCAAAAAGGGAGGCAGGAGTCTTTACGTCGTCTGTCAAAGCGCCGAGGAAGACTTGGAGAAGACTGGTCCCGCATTCAGGCAAATCGTCGGCACAATCGAATTGAAATAAAGCCCGTGACTTCGATTGCAAAGCCTCGCTTGGTACCGGCGGAGGGATTCGAACCCACGACCAAAAGATTAAGAGTCTCCTGCTCTACCAACTGAGCTACGCCGGCTCCCAAGCAAAGAGGTTGAATTTAAGCGTTTTCGCCTTAGGGTCAAGGCGAATGGTCACCAGGCTCCTCATCCTCATGCCCCTTGCCGCGCTGCTCCCCCTGTCCGGAGCTAGCCGCGAGGATCCCGACGTTTCGACCTTTTCCATCGTCG
>TARA_B100001115_G_scaffold184942_1_pt1 | contig 15812 bp, 3 predicted proteins | sample TARA_B100001115 | Tara Oceans TARA_B100001115 (sample SAMEA2622652) | marine metagenome | biome: marine biome (ENVO:00000447); feature: surface water layer (ENVO:00002042); material: "saline water (ENVO:00002010), including plankton (ENVO:xxxxxxxx)" | depth 5 m | reverse complement strand
ACCTAATGCTGTAGGTAATTCATCAATAATAAATCAGAATATGAATATTAATAATGGGATGACAGGTAAACAACAGTTTGGAAACTTAGTATGTAGCCAACCTACTATGGCTGTAACTCCTTTTTATACAGGAAATGATTCTGAAAATCCTTATGCAGAAAGTCCAACATATAATATCAGCGAAGGGTGGGGAGTACAAATGAGTATTATGATACCCCTTGGAGATAATAAAACTTGTAGCGAACTATCAAAAGTAAAATTAAAATTAGCTGAAGAAGAATTAAATAAAAACATATACGATAAAAATCTTGTTCGTATTCTGAAGTGTCAACAGCTTCACGCATCGGGCTACATGATCAATCCTAAATCGGAATTTGCATTCCTATGTTCTGATGTTATCAATATAAGGGCATATGTTAAAGCTAATCCTTCTTTGTTTGTAACTCCTTCACCTCCTTCTTCAGAACCTTTTTAAATATTTTTGTCATTACTTTTTTTAGTTGACCTATAACACTTTGCAGTATCAATGATCCACCTACTGCCGCTGTAGCTGATACGCTACTAGCTATAACAGAGCTTGCTATTACTTCTGGTGAAGGAACAGGAAATTCGTAATTTATAAATGGTATATTGAACGTAGCTACTCCTTCTTCAGTTGACAAAATTTCTGTGGTTTTTGGCAAGTTGCTCGGTACTTGCGGTGGTGTTATTGGTGTTACTTCCTCCGTTGAAGATGTTGTTTCTTCTTCAGAAGAAGATTCCTGATCTCCCTTCAATCCCGACTGTACCTGTTCCAGAGAAGGTAGAAGACTTGGATCTAAAAATGGAGCTTCCGCTACAGGAAAAACAAATTCCGTTTTAGGTATTATTAAATTTTCATTAGTTGTATCTGGTAAATCTGGTAAATCTATTTCCACTTATGCTTGTGACTCAGTCCAAGATATTCTGCCTGTTACGTTAAATGGGTTACTTTGAGATACTGTTGAAGGGTCTTCGTTTAATCTTGCAACTATAGTAAGAACATCTGGCCCATCTGGGAATACATTGTTTCCACCTAGTATTGAGTTACCTAATGTAGTGACACCTGCTAATTCTTGTGTTGTAACAACAGCACTTCTACCAGAAGAACCAGTACCACCCTGTGCTCGGAAGTTAAATATATCTAAACCACCTGAGATCTGGTCTTGGTTACTGTGATAAATTAATTGACTTAATGATGGATTCTCTACTCTTGACCAATCTGTATTAGTTATAAGTGCATTAAGTCTTAAGGTTACTGTACAGTTATGAGTAGACAAGATACCAACAGATCTTAATATCAATTGCATTCGGTTTACAATCTCACGTTCACCAAGGAATCCGGGAGTGTTTGTATCTACTGATGGTGCAAGTCTAATACTAATAAGTGGTACATCATAAACAACAGGAACACCAGTAGTTGATGCGGTTACTGTGTAATTAGAATTAGTGTTAGTTGTACCTGTTGGTTGCTGGTTAATTAACAATAAATTTCTAAATTCTTCAGTAGATGAGTTATACCATTGTGTTCTTGTTCTAAGGTTAACTTGATATGGTTGTGCAGGTAATCCATAATATGTATTTGGATTTCTTGTTCTTACGTTACTGCCTAAATTTGCACCAGTAATAGGTACATTGTTAGGAATAGAATTGTATAAGAAACTTGGTGTTTGTATTTGTAAAGCACGGCCTATGTTTCTCCATTGGTTATTCCAGAATAAATGGTAATCATATAAGTATTCTGCGTTAGCACCAACAGTAATTGTATTAGCACCAGTTATTTGAATATCTTGGGAACTAGCAGTAAATTGATATGCATTGTCTGGGTCAAACCCACCATCCATAATTACAGACGTACCCCAATGGGCAAGTGCTGGCACAAAACTTGGTGTACCTTCGTTCTCGATTTCATATCGTGCAGGCACGTTTCCAGAACGTAGGTAAGCTTCACGGAATACATTGTTGTGTATAAACTCATGTACATAAAATACTTTGCCGTGGTTATCTTTAAATCCAAATCTAACCTTACCTGCTCCATACCAACTGTAATCCATGTATGCCATTTGTATTCTGGCAGGGTTTAGATTAAATCCAGAAGGTCCTGTACCATCACACTTGTCTAAATTCCATTGTGTTTGTGGAATTTTTGTAGTCATAATTTTTGTAATTACAACACCGCTGTTTGATGTACCTCGATAGGTAGGAAGGATACTAATATTAGTATCGCTACTTATTTTTGTAACCACATAAGTCTGACCTTTAATTACAATATTGTCGTTAAGACTTAGTTGTTTTGAGAATTTAGTATTTACACCAGTAACTGTACCTGATCTAAATGTAACCGCACCTTCTCCACTAATTTGTGTAGTAGCATTACGTCTACATACACTCATTACAGAACCATTGTATTCAAAGAATAATCCATTCTGATCATCATACAAACCACATCTTAGATTACTACCTGTCCAACCTTGTAAATAAAATTCTGGAATACCAATAGGACCTGATGATGCTGAATGTGGTGTACCAGTTAAAGTTATTGTGTATGTATATTCATCAACAATACTTTGAACAGCAAACGTTCCATTCCAATAATTAGTTTGCCCAGATACTTCTTTTGCTCCAGTAATTACTACAGTTAAACCAGTAACTAATCTATGTGGATGCCTTGTTTTTATTGTTGCGGTTGTACCTACTGACGTATAACTATCTATTTGTATTGACGGACTAAAGTTAACAGCAAACGATACTTGTATACCTTTACCAGATTGATATCTAAAATATCTTCTGGTTTGTCTAATCATACGACTATCAGGGTTTTTACTAGGTATTAATTCAACACCACCATCGTATGGTCTGTGTATTGCAAAGCCATCTGCTCTCATTAATAATGAAGTACCTATAGTAAAATCACCGTCACTTACTGTGGCAGCTTGTGCATTTTGTAATTGCAAAGAACCAATACCAGTTACAGCTTTAACTGTATTTGTATATGTCGCACCAATATCAGTCAATTTGTAAACATTAACTGTATTACCTACATCTGTTACGGCAACAGTATTAGTACCATTAGTCGCATCTACTAAAGTTGGATGTAACGTAAACGTAGTGTTAGCAACTTTCTTTATGTAATAAAATCTACCGTTAACTGTACCGGGAGGAGCTTGAGTTGCATCCATTATAACCATGTCTCCAGTATCAAAACCATGTGCAGGGCTAGTTGTAAAAACAGATGTGTTGGTATTTATTGAAGATACATATGCAGTCTCTCTACCGGGTGTTGCATAAATTGATATTGTATCTCCAGTATTAAAGAAAGAAGTAAAGTTAGTGTTTGTACCTGTAACTTCAAATGAATCTTGATCGGCACTTACTGTACCTCCACCAATAACTTCACCAACTAAACTATTTGTTTCTAATACTTGCAAGCCATCACCTTGGGCAGTTAATGGAATGTGTGTACCTGCATTAGCATCAGCTAAACTAGCTGCTAATTTTATCCAGTTACGGCTTATTCTTATTACAAAATAAGTTGTTCTTGTTGTCAAACCTCCAACAACAATAGTTGCAATAGATGGTGTGTTTGCTTGCGATCCCATACCTGCATGGTTACCACAATAGTAATAAAGAGTAGCTACTCCAGTAGCAACAACTATTTCTGTTTTACCATCAGTACCCGGTACACCTGTAACAGTTACCCCTGTTGTATATTCAGTTCCTGATTGATGAGTACCATCATCTGTAAGACTAAACCTCAAAGGATGATTGGTGTTACTTGAATCTGATTGATCAAAGATATATTTATGTCCTTCTTTTAGTTCTAGTGTTGGTTGTTGTACACCATCAATATGGTATTTACCTCCAACAATAGTTACTGTAAATGTTACGACTGTACCAGTAGTGCCATGACTATATGCTACATCTTGTCCAGTTACAAAATTATGATCCGGAATTCTTATTGCGTCTTGCTCTATCCATACTGATGAATTAGGAGTAAAGTTTACAATTCTGTTTTGTATTTGTGAATTTGCAGTAAAACTAAATGATGTGTCATTAACTATGTTATCTATTTTATATACACCATCAGTAGATCCCGGTGTTGTTGCATTAAAGATTTGTGTGCCAGATCCTTTTGTAGCAAGATCTACAACATTTGTTTTCTGAAATGTACCTGTACCAGAAAATGGTTTAGAAGATAATTGTTGTCCGTAATAATCATTAATTAAACAAGAATCGTAAGACAAGTGAAGAATAATATAGTTAGCGTTATGCTTATAAACGTAATAATATGCTCCAGATTTAAATGGTGATACTGGACTTGCACTTGTGTATTTAACACGGTCACCTGTATTAAAGGGATGACCTATCATGTACCAATAAAATCCATTACCAGTTATATAAGATGTATTTTGTAAAACATCTATTGCATTACCACTTAATTCTTCAGCAACTGTAGATAGTTGAAACTTATCTGTTGTTGCATTTTGCACATAATATGTTGTTCCATCAACAAGTGGATGTATTAAGTCACCACCGTTTGCGTTGTATGTAACTGCATCTCCATTATTTAATCCATGATTAGTTGCGTGTATATAATCTCCACTATCTACGTTTGTAAAAGGTATGATCATGTCGTATGTTGTAGCCGCACCATTACCGTAATTACCAAAGTTTTGAGTATAAGTGTAATCAGGATATTGAAAACGTATTCTATTATTATCTATTTTATGCACTTGCCATTTATTTCCATTAGACAATCCTGATATTGAAGAAGAGTTAGAAGTATGATAAACCTGATCGCCAGTTTCTAATCCATGATTAGGGAAATATATACTATTGGCATCAGGAGCTCGCCTTACTCTAATCATTATGCCATTGCTAACAGCACCTGATAATTGTTTAGTAGAACCGCCAAGCTGATCTGTAAAAGATATAGTTAATCCATCTGGTGAAACTGTTTTAGGATATACAACTTGACCACCACCTATCTCATAACTCATTATCATATCTGAGCTGGAAAATACAGTTAATCCTCCAAAGGTTGTATAGCAAGCCATTAATAATTGATCTGCACCTGCTGTTAAATTTGGATTGTCTATAAATGTAATAGTGTCTTCTGCTGTATTTGCTGATCCTGTTGCACGATACCCTTTTACAAAACACGCTCTTGATATGCCAGCGGCAGTACCTGCACTTGTTAAGTTAACTTTAGTTGTACTACCTTGAGTAAGAGTTAAATAAATCTTAGTCGCATCTACTACTCTGACGTAATACCAACGTGAGTCTGTTAAGCCACCTATATTACCATTGCCATAACCACGGAAATATACATAAGGTTGATCATCTACCAATCCATGTGCAGTAGTAAATTGAATTGTATCTGCACCAGCATCTACACCTATAGTGCTATTAGGAGCAGTTCCCGGTACAAAGAAGAAAGCATCCTCTGGTAACCAGTTTTTGGGTTGCGGTGATCCTAATGCCCAACCACCTGTCTCACCTGTTGCTGTAGTTCTTAATGTATTTTGAGTTTTAAATATTGTAGATATATTATTAGTTGTACCACCATAGTTAGTCATATTAACTACATCAGAATTATTAGGATATCTGTTTATACCTTGTAATCTAAATCTATCTGGATATGCAGAATCACAAGCTACTAATTGATAGAAACCGTTGTTTGTAAAACCTCCGGGTATAGATGTTGAATTATAAAAAACAGTATCTAAATTAGCCCAACCACCTCTTGGTAAATAATAACTATTACCATCACTTTTGCTTTGTTCCTCCATAGGAACAATAATTCCATTAACAGTAGCACTTGTCGCATTAGCAGTAGCACCACCTACACTTAATAAAAACTTAGCTTGATTTTGTGTGCCAGATTCTGGTGCTAAATAATATGAGTATGGTGTAGCGTCACCTTCAAAGTAATACATAAAGTATGTTGAAGGAGAACTACTATAATTCAAACCACCTATTGTTGTATAAAAAGGTCGGTATGGTGTATTAGCATCACAACCCGGAGGATGTGCACCATTAGCATTAGTAAAGTTTTGATCAAATGTCCAAACTTCAGAAGTTGTATTTACTGAAGAAGCAAATAAACCATACATTAAACAAGATCTTATATGACCTGCATTAGCACCTTGACCAGTTAAATTAACTTTATTTAATCCTGTAGGTCCACCGATTGTTAAATATATTTTTTTAGAATCTACAACTCTTACCCAATATGGTCTTTCTGATAAACCACCCGGTACGCTGTTTCCATATCCAGTAACCCAGTATGCAGCTTCACCATCTGCAAATACATGGTCTTCATCAAATTCTATTTCATTAGTTGTTGTATTAAAATTGACATCACTATCAGCTTGCCCACCAATAATTACAAACATTCCACGTTTAGGTGTCCAGTTGTATGGATTAATAGGACCAATAGCCCATTTAGACTTGTCACCAAAACTGGTGGCGGTCATATGTGTAAACGTTTCACGTTTTGTTCTGGCATTATTTGGTTCTACATTTGCTGCGTTAACTGAAATACTTTTACTTCCTAAACTATTACTTAAAAAGAAACTAGTTCCTAAACTAAAGTTTGTAGGATCTGCTGTTTCTACTGACAATACAGATGGATTTGCTGCATCTGTTGTAATTGAATTTAATGCACTAAGTTGAAACTCAGTTCCTTGATAAACAGAACCAACAAATATTTGTGTATAAGTATCTAATATAGATGCACTACCAGATTGTACGGATTTAGCTTTATATTGAAAACTAGTAGAAGAGGGTATAGCAGTAACAATAAAAGCACCATCAGCAGAAATGCTATCAGTACCTTGTACGATAATTGGATTACCTATAGAAAGGTTATGAGCTTCAGCAGTAGTAACAGATATTATTTCACTAGCATTTGTTTTTGTAACAGAAGTTAAATCTAAACTTTCATCACCATTACGACTATAAAAAGTAGGAATATTTTTTACTAATTCTAATGTTTCCCATTTTGTAGATTGCAATCCATATTCAAAGTCAGTATCAATTAAGTTTTCTGGATTACTAACTCTTAGTTTTGATACAGGATCTACATATGTTTCTGCAGGTGCTATAGGGACACTATCGTCTTCAATAAAAATTTGCAATACATCTGTGTCTGACATAGATGTAGTGTCATAATTAAAAGTTAATGTTGTGGTTTGTGCATCAAGATCATTAGAAAATGCAGTTAAACTAAAAGCAGTTTGGTTAAAAACAAAAATTATTACGTTATCAGTTACGTTACTGATCATTAATAATCTTTCTCTTTTATATACTCCTTGTAAAACTACCTGTTTGGCAGATGCATCAAAGGTATAGTCGTGTAATAATTTTTTTGCCATTGCGTTTTAACCTCCTAAAGCAATTGCATATGCGACACCATACGGACTAGAAACTTCTAGTGTTTCGTTGCCACCTTGGTTTTTAAGGGTAAATACAATATCTATCCCTTCAACAAATTTTTGTGTCATAAATCCAGTTGTTGTGTCAGTTGGACTAATTTTTACAGCACCACCTCCACCAGCGGCTGCCGCTTGTTGAGCACTTGCAGCCGCTGCTGCTGCACTAGCTGCTGCTGCCGATGACTCATTTTGTGATATTTGTGAATATGTTACGGAATTTTGTGATGCTGTTTGTGCACCACTTGCAGATTGTGATGCTGCTGAAGCTGAAGCTGCCGCTGCGATTTGACTTGATTCTGCCGCTGTTGCTTTAGCTGTAGCAGTATTTGCTTGTGTAGTAGCAATTGCAGCTTGAGATGTTGCCGTGTTTGCAGCAATACCTGCTGATTCTCCATCTATTAATAAATCCCAATTACCTATACCAGCATTAGTTTTTAATGGTGCAAGACCAGTTGAGGTATGAGCTATCTTACATATATATACATTGTAATTAGTAGCATCTCTAACAATATCTCTTATGTTATAAGCAACACCTGCTGCCCAATCTCCTTTGTTAACACCTAGTTCTTGTGCTACTTGAAACTCACCTTGTGAATCAAAACCTAATATTTTACCAGCACGAGCATTAGCGTCTTCAGATATTTCTAAACTACCTATTGTATTAGTAAGAGAAAATCTAATTGATCTTTCTAATATTTCTTGTTGTTGCTGATGTAATATAACCGCTTTATCAAGAGCATCATTAATAACTTCTGGAAAGAATCCACCTTGGTTGGTTAAATCTGTTCCTTGTGTAGGTTGTACATCAGAGGTAATAATTAAATTAAATCCAGTTGCTAAATTTTGTGCCACACCACCAGATACGAGAGTAATGCTTCCTCCCGGATTGCTGTTCTGATCTGGGTTTAAGAGAACAGTATAATCAGTTTGTAATGTTAAAGTAGTTTCAGTACTGGTTGCAGTAGTAACTCTAACTACAACTATTTCTGACGCTGTAAATACTTTAAATGCAAACGGAAAAGTACTAGCACTTCCATTACCTACAAACAGGTTTGTCTTTCTTATTGTAGAATTTATCGTCATTAATTAGACGTAAAGTATCTTATCTAATTTACTAGCAGTATCCGGTGTTATGGTCACACTTTTAGTTTCTAGTTGCACTTGCTTTACCTGTTACTACACCCCTTATAAAGTCAAAAGGATTTCTTGGTCTAACATTACCAGACCTTACATCATATATATAACCAAATGTTCTACCTAATGGTGTTACTGGTATACCAAACATTGAGAACATAGTAGATACATCCATAATATCTCTTCCTTTTAATTCACCTTTAGCTATTTGTACAGGAAATTTAAAAAGTGTTTTTGAAGATGTTGCTAATGCTTCTATACCGGGACTAGATACAATATCGTCATTCCAAGGTTTGTCATCAAATTGATTAAAAGGTAATAAAGCAAGCTGACCTGCAACAGGTACAAGACCTGCCGTGTAATTAACAATATCTCCAAATGCTGCCCATGCCATATCATCGTGTATATAACCATCTTCGTCTTCATCTTCTATACGGTCATTTACGAGTCTCATAATAATACCTGCTACAATTGCTGGCATTACAACCGCATACATAGATGCATAAACTAATTGTTGTGAATTTTGTCCCTTAAATTTAAATCCTATTTCATCTTTCATTAGTTTTTGATATTGGGTAAATCCAAGGTTAGCAATCATATTAAAGTATCCAGTAAACTGCGTAAATGATTGTACGATAGGGTCCATATTTTGAAATGCTGCCCTGTCTTCTGGTAATAAACTATCTTGTGTCATACGCACATTGGCATCTGCTTGTTTTATTGCTTCTTTCATAATTGCTTCATCGCTCATATTTTTAGACAAAGTTTCATGTACTTGGTTATAAGTCCCCATCCAAACAATAGCGTCTGTAATTCCTTGAAAAGTTTGCTGTAAAAAGTATGAATGTTTAACACCCCAATTCTGCATTTTTTTCAAATTGCTTGGATTAACAACTAATTCATTTAATCTGCCTTGTATATCAAAGATTAAGTTAACTTGTCTATCTGCCATAAATGGAGAAGCTTCTGCAATCATTTGCATTGTCTTTTCTCTGTCAGTTATATACTTTATTAAACCTTGTTTTAAATATTTAGGTTTTACTTTTAATAAAGCAGGGAATAAACCTGTTAACTGTTGCAATGCGTTACCAACATTTCCAAACATAATTGCCATACCTGCTCTACGTTTAGTTGTAGAAATCAATGCATCTAACTGAGGGCCAAACATACTTGAAGCATAAGTTCTTTGAGTAGCAGCAGATTTTAACCAAGGCATTATCATTTCTTGCATTACTGTAGGATCTATAATTTTTAATTTATTTTCAAAATCTTTGTTTTTTAATATTTTTAATGTGTCTTTCAAGACAGGTTGTATATATGCATAACGTAAAGTGTCATCTATATGTTTAGTCATAAAGCCTAAATGCAAAGACAATGGCTGAAAGAATTGTTCTTTACGCTCTTTTGTCATACCGTTTTCAACTTTAGGTAAAGAATTTTTAAACTCCATTTTTAAAGCACTTATTTCTTCTTTTAAACTTATGTCTGTCATATTTGGATCACCTTTTGCAGGTACATATCCTCCTCTAAATTCACCAAAGCGATTAATAATAGGTCTTGGTTTTACCTCTTTAAAATAATAACCTTCCGTATCTTTATGTGCTCTTTGAAGTATTGGCAACATTTTTTGGTTTAAATCCCATACTGCCTGTACAAATTCATAATCAGCTTGTGTTAAATATCCTTCATCTTGCATACGTTTTTCAAATGCATCCCAATGTGTTCTGTTTAAACTTCCGTCTTCGTTTAAACTACCCCACCCTCTACCTAATAATAATTTTTTCAAATTACTATCATTACCTGTATGCAACAAAGCTCCTAACAATTCCACTCTTCCTCGGCCACCGCTTTCTGTTCCAAATGTATAAGCAGTAGAATTATCAGAAACTAGCTCAAATTCATTAGCTGTAATTAAACCTTTGCCAAAATCAACAGCACCTACTAAATCTGCATATTGTTTTGTAAATATTGTTTGTTGTACTCTGTATTCGTCTAATGCTGATCTCATTGGATACCATATGAAATTATAAAAATCTCCTAGTTTACCGCCTTCTAATTCAAGTACTGCTGATCCAGTTCCTTCTTTTATTTTTGATGCACCATCCATCATGTCAACCCAAGGCTCCATTCTTCTCATTTTTGAACCTAAGAATAAAAAGAATTTATTTAGTTGATATGATTTAGGTACAGCTTGTGTAGTTCCAATTGGTTGCTCTGCTAGTGCACTTAGTCTTTTATTTCTAGCAATCATAGTATCCAAACGAGAATTGAGCCTATCAACAATTGGTTGTAGATCTAATAATTTACCTTCATTTCTTATTTGTTCTTCTCGTTTAGATTGATACCATAATGTTTTTGCTAGATCATATAAATTTTGAAAATCTTCGTATGTTAAATCTGTAATTTCTTTTGTATTTTTACTTGCTTGATTATCTAAAATCATAGGCTCTAATTCTTGGTACAGATGCTCATCGTATTCCTTCATTTTTTCTATATATACCATTGGTGTTTCAACTTTAGGTCCTATTTTATAAGAGGCTAAAATAGCTCTACCTGCGTTAATTAAGTCTGAATTTCTTTTTTGTTCTACAATTAATTTTTGATCAGTTTTAAAGAAATCAGGGAAAAATTTATCTGCTTGTTTAAATTCTTTGTGTATCTCTATAGCAACTTTTGCTAATTGATTATTAATTAATTGTGATCGTTTTGCTTTTATAGCAGCCTTTCTATTACCTTTTTTCATAGCTGCTTCTGCTTCTTTTAATGCTCTTGCTTCTGCACGAGTAAATACGCTTGGCCTAATATCTGACATTTTATAATCTGCCAATATATCTCGTGCAACTTGATTTGCAGCCGCAACCATGTACCTTACAGGTTGCATAGATTTAGCTAGTGTATTTAACTCTACAGCTACAAATCTAGATCTAGCTTCATTATGCATTGCTTCTAGTATTTGTAACTCTAATACTTGTGGACTTACTAAATCACTATGTTCTGTTAATATACGCTCTTCTGTACGACTTTCTATAACATCTTTCATATCTTGTTTTTCTAGTAATGCATCTATCATTGATTGCCCATCTGCAAAACCAAACATATCTGCAATTACTTGTACTGGTAAACCATTCTTTTTACCAACCAATCCCCAGCGACCAGTACCTAACTCATTTACTAACTCGGTTAAATATGCCTGACCCATTTCACCTTTATATGGAACTAATTCTTTTAAACTTTCTATAGATATTTTGTTATCACCTTCAACTTTAAATTCGTTACCATTTTCGTCAAATGTAATACCACGTTTTAAAAATTCAAATAATCTATATACTGGTAGTTTTTGTACTTCTATAGTTTCTTCTTTTTTAATTTTTTTATATAATTTATTTTTTGTTATGTTTTGTTGATCTATTAACTGACCTCGTTTTTTTCTGATCCATTCTAATTGTTTCATACTTTGTTGTGCTAACAAAGCTAATGATTCGTCTTCTGCTTCTTGCAAAGATGTTTGATATGCAGCCCATTCTTTATCATTCATACCGCTTTGTTCCTGTGTTTGGAACATTGCTTTCATATCGTATATTGCATTAGCTTGTACTATTTGTTCGTCAGTAGCCAACATACGGTCCATTACACCTCTTACATCATCAGTAAGTATTGGCAAATCTTTTCCTGTTTCTTTTCTATATAAATTATTTAACCTTGTACTTACGTCTTTATAAATATCTTTTATAACTCTAGAAAATCTATTAAAAATTTTCTGTAAACCTTTTTCTGGTGCTTTCTTGTCAAATAAATATTGTTCAAAATTATATGCAAACGCTTCGTGATATTTACGTTTTTGCTGTAAATCAAATGTTTTCCATGTTTCTAAATCTTTAACACCCCAGAATTTTAATAATATATTAAAATCATTTATTAATTCTGGTGGTGCATTATCTGTCGAAACTATGTTTTCTAAAACAGTCAACATATAATGGGCTGTCTCATGAGCAAAAGTAGAAAAATCTGCTTCCTGAGTCAATATTGTCGTTAGCGTAGTTGGTTCAAATTGACCTCTTGGTCTATCAGATACTTGTCCAAACTCACCAGCTTTTACTTGAACAGTTCCTCCAGTTTTTCCAACATCGAGTCTGAAATCTCTTCGTCCGTTAGGGAATTCATTAACGAGACTAAGTCCAGCAGGGTCGATTCGGACGGCAATTGCTGTATTGCCAAGACCAATGTCTGCGATAGCTCTGGTGGTAAGGTTGACATTAGATTCTCCAGCACGGCCGAGTTGACCTGTAGCCTTGATTTGTTCTCCTGTTTTTCTATCGGTGTGGTAATAGAGGGTGACTGTTCCGTCTTCGTTAAGGGGGAGTCCTGTTCGCTCATCGGTGTTTGGTTGTTGTCTGAGGGTCCCATCATCTGTTCGTACCTCTCCTCTTCCTCCATCATCAGGTTGTGTTCCTGTTGATTGCTTAGTGGACTGTAACTCATCATCTACCTCCTTTATTGCAGATTGTATGTCTTCATCAGGTACACCCATTTTAGCAGCAAATGCAACAGCAGCATTGGCATAGTCAGGTGCTTCATTGTCATCGTAATTTGTTTCTACTTCTCGTTTTTTTAATTTTGCAGAATCATATAATTTTTTTTCTGGATACCAAACAAGTGCCTGTAAATCAGCCATTGTCAAAGAAGGATAATCCTTTTGCAAAACTTCTAGTACTTGTGCAAAAACTTTTTCTATATTTCTTCTTTCTGGAGCACCACTTGGTGCTTCTTTTTGACCATCATTATCTTTAGCTAATAAATTACCTCTTTTACGCAAGTAGTCACCAAGAGAAACTGTTTTGTCATCTTTTCTTGGTTTGCCACCAATCTCTACATATGTATCGTAATTTTTTTGATCTTCTTTAAAAGTGGCTATTTGTGCCATTAATTGTCGATTTTCTTCTGTGGTAGATGCTTTCTCAATATCAATAGCTAATTGATCAAGATCACCTAGTGTCAATTTTCTGCCAATAATTGCTTCAAACGCTTTTTTCTGTGGCTTAGTTAAAGCTTTAATTATTTGTTTTATCTGTGCTCTTTTTATTTTTGCTTGTTTTTCTTTGTTTAAAACTAACGTACCTGTCATGCGACCCCATGTACGAATAGCCCATCTGTCTAAAGTCAACTGATCATAATTGCCATTTAAATTTGCAAAAAAACCATTACCAATTTTTGGCCCCATTATTGCAGCACCATAAACCTGTTCATCTAATCCGTAACCACCACCTACTTTTATTTGCCTTCCATTTTTATATTTACCTACAAACTCATGCACTTCTCTTACAGTATGCATAGTTCTCATAAATTCTTCTAATTCTTTAAAAGATTTTCTATCAAATAATAAATTTAATATTTTAAAAGATTTTTCCATTGCGGCTCTAGCAGTTCCACCTGTTTTTTCTCCGTCTGCATTTAACATTTTTTCTGGCAGCCTGCCTTTTCCTTCGCCTAATTTTTCTTCAGATTCCAAAAATTTTCTATATACATCTGCTGCATACTCGTAATTTTTATCAACTTTTATACCATTAGATGTAGCTGCTAATGCCCATTTAAATACAAATTCATGCCTTTTATCAGTAGCAACTTTTGGAAATACTTTAGAAAGTATTCTTACTGCTTTAGATACTTTTTCATCGTACCAACCAACAGCATTACCGTTTTCTGTTAAAGCAAATCTTGCATCTTCTAATAAAGTTTTTACTAAATATTTTTCTGTCTCAACACTAAAGTCAGTTAATTTAACACCTGCTCTTTTAGCAGCAGCTTGAACACGAGCTTGTATTTCTAATTTAAAATCACGATTAGTAGCAAAAGGTTTACTTTTTGCAAAATCAAAATTTTCTATAATTCTTGCAATTTGAAATACTTCTTCTGATACTGGTTTGCCTTGTTTTTGTTTTGCACTTTTTTGTTCAAAAGTTTCTCTTTCTTGTTGTTCAAACAAGACGTTTATTTCGTCTGACCAATCTCCATTTTCGTTAGCTTCTTTTACATTGTCAGAATCAAAAATAACTATTTCTTCTGTTTCTCCGTTTGCATTTTTTACTATTATTCCGTCATGTCCTTCGTTAAGTAATTGTTCTCTGTAACCATCACCTGCTGTTTTACCTGCATCTTTTATTTCTGTTTTTTTATCAACAGTAATAGTTTTTGGATTTATTAACCGCACATATAATTTTGTAAGTTGTTGATCCTTATCTTTTTCAAAACTTCTATTTTCTTGGTGAAACTTTGCTAGTGTTTCATCGGGAGTTGTATATATTCCAATACCTGCAAAACCTGAGTCAGGACTTTTATTATTAAAATTAAAATACGAGAAACTATCTCTCGTAACATGATATACAACTTGTGGTTTGCCATCAGCTTTTTTTATTTTTGATTTGCCAAACCAATTTAAAAATAAATTTGAATCAGTTTTTATATTTCCTTTTTGGGTAAAAAATTGTTTTCCGTATGCTTTAATATCTGCATCTTTTACTATGTTATATGTGTATCTATTTATAAATTCTCTTGCAGTTATGTTTAAAGCTTTAGCATATGCATTAGCAAATGCAACAGGTAACTCTGCTAAAAATCTTGCATTTTCTGCAGTACTTATATTTTTTAAACCAAGTTGACGTAATTGTTTTGCAATTTGTGATTTTATAAATCTCGTATCTTTTTGTGCTTGTAAATATTCTTGTTTTCTTTTACCTAATTCTTCTCTAAATAATTCTAATTGTTCTGGTTGATCTTTTGCGAATTGCATCATTTCGCTTTGACTCATTTCGTTTTCACCAGTTTTAAGATGTTCTTTTAATGAATTACCTAAATCTGTACCAGAAATTTTTGCTATATATTCACCTGCTGCAATTTTTATTACTTTACCTATTTCACCTTCTTTTCTTGCTTTTATTAATTCATTAGCAAGTTCTGGTGAAAATTCTTGTAATTGCTCTTCAGTTATTTGATTATCATCTAATGCTTTTTGAAATGCATCTAGATTAAAATAAAAATCACTTACACCTGCCCGGTCAGCATTTAGCTGTTGGTAGGCTTGCCATTGGGTTATATTTCTTATTTTTGTTTTATCGTCTTTAGAAATATTTGCTAATCTTTCTAAAACGGCAGTATCATTTGCAGCTTTGTTTGCTTTTCTTACATTTCCAACATACGCAACACCGGGACCTACTAATCCAAATAAAA
>TARA_B100001115_G_scaffold184025_1_pt1 | contig 16021 bp, 9 predicted proteins | sample TARA_B100001115 | Tara Oceans TARA_B100001115 (sample SAMEA2622652) | marine metagenome | biome: marine biome (ENVO:00000447); feature: surface water layer (ENVO:00002042); material: "saline water (ENVO:00002010), including plankton (ENVO:xxxxxxxx)" | depth 5 m | reverse complement strand
TTACGACGTGCAGCAGATAATCTTTCTGCTTTGGTCATGCTTGCTCTCTTAGAAGATGACACACACTTAGGTGTGCCTTCACCAGGTTCATCACTAGCACAAGTTCCACCAGTTACTACGTTGACCCAACCACCTTTACCATCCTTAGATTTAGAACCCTTGAACCATTTATGAAGTGAACCTTCACTTACCGACCCGTTGGATCCACCATTGCCACTCCCACTCCCATTAGAACCATTCCCATTACCATTACCGTTAGAAACATTACCATTTTTCTTTCCGTTTTTCTTACCATTTTCATCATCAATAGAGTGACCATTTTCCTTGCGAAGGAAACCAGCACGTCCTACCACTTTAAACCCTTTTGGAATGGGTTTACACTTCTCATCAGTATAGCAGTAATACTGTCCGGCAGGGCAGCGACCATTCTTTTTCATTGATATAAAACAGGGTCTAGTATTATTATTTATAGACCAATGATTGTAAGGGGATTTGAGAATACTGTTGCCACACCACTAGTGCTATCAAACTTGATTCTATTTGCCTCATAGTTAAGGGTCTTCATTGCCCCCAGATCAATACTGTCACTTGCTATACCAACACTTCCACTGCCATTAATCTCGCTGATAAGTCTAGGCATTAGTTCGCGGTCTCCAAAACTGATAGAAGAACTTTGAGAGTAGAGTTGGCACCAGCACTTGCCTTAACAGAGTCATTTGTTTGAAGGACCAACTTACCATCAAGGGGAATGTAAGCATCATTTATAGGGACAGTCGCATCCTTGATAATCTCAGTTGAAGTGCCACTTCTCACGTGTGCTGCTGTGAGTGTGGTTCCTGATGATCCAAAATTTGTGACATGCATATACAATACGATACCTGTGTATCCAGTTGGTGCCGTATATATTGTCTGATCACTTGTGGTCAACAATAAAGTTTCTGTTTTGAATCTATTGAGTGCTAGTTGTGCCATTTAACTAAGTGCGAGAATGAAGGGTGTCATTTCTGAGAACAGACTCTTGGAGAATGCCCTACCACTGATTGTGCCTGTTGCCTGATTTATCTGTAAATCATCACCAATTCTAAAGTTACCAGCCTGGTCCGTGCTGGTATATATTACCCTGCCTCCGCCTGTGCTGACTACCTCATTTTCCTGTATTGTTACACCTCCCCTCTTAGGAGTAGCACTGGTAATGGTATTACCAGATCCAATATATTCAAATGTATGTGAACTAGCAACAACCTTACTCTGCTGATAGAAGAAGGCAGTGGAACCAACTCCAACACTATTGAGTAAGTTTTCAGCGAGTGTTAATGTAGTAATCCCAGCAACTGTGGGTGGTGTAGAGCTATTTATTGTATAGTAGGTATCCTCCATGACCGCTTGTGCCTGAGCAGTCGTACCTGAATCAGGTGCGGTTAGAGTAACTGTGACATTATCAGTCTGCCTATACTGACTACCACTGCTGATAATATCAATGGAGGTTACAACACCATCCTCTAAGGTGGCAAATGCTGTTGCAGTTTCTCCATTTGGACCTGTAGGGGCACTTATAGTGACTTGGGGTGTGGAAGTATAGTTAGTGCCTCCCTCAGTGATTGTGATTGATTCTACGGACCTGAATAGTTCATCAAAGAAGACCACCTGACCATCATATGGTCTTACTGCCTCAATCTTTGCTGTTCCACCAGAAACATATGTATGTGTCTGTGTATGAATGCCAGCATTAAATGTGAATGATGTTGGTGTATCCACACTCCTTACAGTGTAGATAAAATCCTTATCAGGATAGATCTTGTTTCCATCTGTGCAACTAAGAATAATGTCCGCCAGTCTTACATCCGAACCAGGAATGAATCCATGAGCATCACTTGTGGTAATAGTTGCTATGCCCGTGGATGGCGTATATACAAATCCATTAATAGTCCTGGGGTCCTGCTCAATCCTTACTACAATATTATCCTGACCTACATCGGCATTTGATGTAACCACACCAACATATTTTTCAACACTCTTACCATTAGCAATAATACCAAATGTTCCAAAACTACTATTACTATTTGTTAGATCTACCTGACCACCGGCGTGACATTGAATTGAAGAATCACAACAGATGGTGAACACGGAAACCAACTGTGCATAACCCTCATTAGTAACAGCAATTCCAACACCACCCTGATTATATTGGGTAAAGGCATCCACATTCATTGATTTGGTCTTAGGTGCTAATCTACCATCAACCCTCAGACCAACACCTGAGGTCGTATCACTCGTGCAGTTTTGGATGTATGGTCCTTTCCACTTACCACCACCAACGTTGGAAGCACCATTTGGGGGGAAAGCAACAGCAGCGGCTGGATGAACGTGACCAGAGAAGGTCATATTTGATATTTTACAAGCCTTATTAACATGGAACAGATCCTGATTGGCAAAATTTGGAAGAACTTTTACAGTTCTTAAATCATCACCAACAATAGCACTGAATGCTGGTAGTTCAATGGGATTATTCTCCACATAGTTACCAGACATGACCTTGATAACAGAACCAGTATTAGCAACACCCACTGCCCCAGCAATGGTCAGTTTGGCATTATCAATGGATGTTCCATTATTAGCATCATCACCATCCTTGGCAACATAGAAAACATTAGGAGCAGAGTTGATACCAGTGGCACCAGCATCAAGTGTGACATTCTCACCCAGGATGATTGTGGAGTTTGTAACAGTAACAAGACCAACACTGACTGTATTGTTGTCACCATCAATCACAACAGATGCTGAACCAACAGTTAGGATGCCAAGTATTCTGGCATCACCATCAACCAACAATGCTGTATTACCAGAACCAATATGAACTGTTCCAACCCCAGTGTTAAAGGTTGATATACCAGTTACATTGATACCACCTGATAATACATCAACACCTGATCTGGCAGTAACAATACCAATAGAGTCTATATTTTTGACATCCTCATAAGTTGCGATTCCAGCAACACTTAAGTTTCCTGACAGTACAAGATTTACTCCAGTGGTATTCTCTGATAGTTCATCAGCAGGACCACCAACCGCAGTGCTAGCAATACCTACCCACTTAGCACCATCATAAATTAGAAGTTTGTTTGTTCCTGTTGTTTGATCAAAGGTTACATCATCAAGATCCTTAATGAATCCTGCTCCACCACCACCCATGGTGGAAAGTTGGGTCTGAACCCTGTTTATAAACAACCTGTAGTGGTTAGATAAGTCCTCAAGAGTGGCAAACTTTTGATCCAATGGTGTTAATGGATCTAGTCTCCCACCTGACCTTTCTTTTGTGTTGGGAGGTTCATTTAATAGACCCTCCATCAGTTTTTCTGCCTTTTTACCAGTAGTCAGATTTGTTTCTGACAGTGTTTTTTGCTGTTTTTTGATGACAACGGCAATTTTGTGGAGTTCAGATACAAGACTCTTGATATCAGTTTTAACAGATTTTACATCTGACTGTAAATCATCAATTTGCTCATCATAATACTTAACCTCAGGTATTGAGTTCACCTTTTCCTGAATATCTTCCTTTAATTCTTCAAAATATGATAAGATTACTTTATCTGTCTTCACACTATCATCAGTAAACTTCTTGATTTGCTTTTCAAGTGTTTGTTTGATCTTATTTTGTTCACCAAGTATTGCTTTTTTTAACTTTCTATCATCATCCTTAAATTCGTGCTTGTGATCATAGATCCTAAGGGTGATTTCTTTCAGTTCTTTGTAAATATTATCCTTCGAGTCTGAATAATTTTTCTTAAAGTTGTCTAAATCAACTTTTTGCTCAAAATCTTTGATTTCAATGTTCTCATTAAGTTCAGAAACCCTTAAATCTATCTTTTCTTTGATAATATCAAGGTGTCCCTGTACCTTTTTGAAGTCATCATCAATAATTCCAAAGGTTTTACCAATCCAGGAGAAATCTGGAACCTCATTTACCTTCTGAACCCAGTCAGGGAAGGTTGGAATGCTCTCATTGACCTGTTCAATCCTTGATTTAAGGGCATCAAGGTCATTCTCATAGTATTTTACCTCAGGTAGGGACTCAATTTCTTCCTTAATTCTTGATATTTTACCATAAATGAGATCAATATCACCCTCATAGTACCTAACTTCAGGAACTTCGGTGATTTTTTGCTCAATATCAGTTAATTTCGCTTCAAATTCATCATTTTTTGATTTTAAATCATAGATTTTATCACTTTTAAGGTCATATATTGAGAAATTTTCTTGAATTTCTGCTATTTTTTCACTTATCTGACCAATCTCTTCATCATATGATTTAATTTCAGGTATTTCTGGTATTTCTTTTCTTACATCATTAACAAGACGCACCAATTCCTGCCACTCTGGTGCCTTGACAACATCAATAATCTCAGCAAATGAGTTACCATTCGCATCTTCTATTGTTTCTTCCTCTATGTGGGTCTTATAATCCTCTACTGACGGTAATTCTTTCTCTTCCTCAATGAAGTCTTTATAAGAGGGCAATTCACCATCTTCTAGATAATCATTAATTGACGGCAGGTCCTCTTTATTAGACATTCTATTAGTAATAATACTTTGGGATTTCTCTCCCTTGATGTATTATTTATCAGTATTTTTCTTCAATAATTTTTGAAGTTCTGCTGTTGATCCAACAAAGAGGGCATTGTTGACTGTGGTTGGTCCCCTCTTCTGCTCCTCATTCACATCTTTAAGTTTCTGTTGGAGTGTCATCAGTTTATCAGTCGCATCAGCAACATTCTTGATTAACTGACCAGCAACCTCATAAGCCCTTGGCATCTCACTCTCTTGGGCAAGTTCAAGGATGCCATTGATTGCTTCCTGACCTTTTTCAATGATTGAATAGAGATTACCCCTAGTATATTCATAATCCTTCTCAACATCATCTTTTGTGAGATGAGCAGGTTTTTCCTTGCCAGGTGTAATGTCTATGATATTATCGTCTGTCATAGGATTGTACCATCAAATCCAAAGTTATCACCAATATCAATGAATCCAGCGTCTGCTTCCTCGATACCGAGTAATGGTGCCCCAAGAACATGGGATGCTGCTACGGTCTTATCCTGTGCCCTCTCAACAGTTAGTTGATTACCATTAATCTGCTTAACAAACATTGACTCATCGCCAACCGTGATGTATTGCTTGGCAGTTACTGCTGATCCATCAGTAACAGATATAACAGTTTCTGTGGTATCAACATCCTCAGCAAGTTCAGTCAGGATATTACCGTTATAATCCTTAGTTGCCCTTGGAACAACCTTGTAAGATACATCCCTTGTATATGCTTGACCGCTTGATGTTCTCTGACCAGATACATAACCAACCTGAACCCTTTTAATAACATCAGAGGATACATCACTGATGGGCCCATAAAGATTAGTCTTAGCAACAAATCTGAAGGTGTAAACTAATGCTCTCCTTGTGTCAAAGTTGCCCTCATAATCATCCTCCATTGAAATGGATTCTATCTGAACGGGAACATTGACAACCTCCCTCAAATCTCCAAGGAGTTTAATAGGAAGTGTGTATGATGGTTGAAAATATGGTAGAATCTGCTCAGTAATCTGGAGCATGTCATCGTTTAACTTAGTCATGACAGATAGTTCAAATCCCATATTGTATGGGACAGGCATAAAGACCTTCTTGGTCTTTGTTCCACTATCAGTTACCGGATGAAATGCCTGTGTTTGAGTTGCTTTCCTAGTTGGATCATAAGTAAGATCAATAAACTCAAATGACATCCTAGGTAGGGTCATTTGAACCGCCTTATTTAAATCCTCTTGCTGCTCCAGTCTAGCAAGGAACTTCTGGGTAGGACCATACGCCAGGGGAACCCTGATTACACTAAAGGTGTCATTATTCGCATCCTTTTTATGAATCTCAATTCCGTTGAATAAAGATCCAAATGCTATGATAACAGACCTGAAGATCTCATGGTAAAAATGCTCAAACATTTTACTATACTTTTTTTACTATTTATTAAGGCATACCAAAGGGGTTGGTTTTACTAAAATCAATGATATCATCTGCCCTTGTTTCAATGGTATCATTGTCAGCAAATGGATCAACCCTATCATTTTTATCAACCAGTCTGATTGTAAATGATGCACCTGATTCAGATCCTACAATACTTTCACCAACCAGGAAAGCACCATCAACAATGGATACCTCAAGACTATTATTTACGGCATCCCATTCCTTAACCCTTGCTGTTGTTCCTGATGCAGATCCAGTTACTATCTCATTGAATACATAACTTCCTGTTGCAGCACTGGCAGGTGGAGCAGCGAAGGTGAGTGTTGGTGCGGTAGTATAACCTGAACCTGGATTAATAATGAAGGCATTAGTAACAGCACCCCCAGAGTTAATAATACCAATACCTGTCGCAGTTACTCCCGAACCGGATCCTGGTGCGGAGAATGTGATTATTGGATTAGATGTGTAACCAGAGCCAGCATTTGTAAGTGTAATAGAGGCAACATTAACCATTGTTGCAATACCAGTAGTTGCTGCTGCTCCACCACCTCCACCACCAGTGAATGTAATAGATGGTGCTACAGTATATCCGGCACCTGCATTAGATAGCAGGATTGCCTGAACGGTTCCTCCCTTAGTCCCATCACAACCAATAAAGTCATTGGAGATGGATGCTATACCAACTGCTGTGACACCACCAGAGGGTGCTGAGGAGAATCCAACCACTGGTGCTGAATCATAACCACCCCCTACATTTGTAATGGTTGGTAATGTTATACCACCAGTGCTGGTGGTTGCTGTGCCTGCTGCTGTGATTGCCTGTCCTATGAGGGTCAGGGTTTGTATATAACCGATCTGTTCTATCTCATCATCAATGGTCTCCACACCGGTGTCAATAACCTCATCCTCGTATCTGTAGAGTTGAAGACTTAGCGTGTAAACATAGTTCTTTTGTAGTTGATAGAATGGTTGTTCATGCTCGACATAGTTGATCTCAAACAACCTATCACCAAGTGGGAAGTAGACCAGATCACCCTCTTTTGGTCTGCTTGATAACTCAATATTCGGAATATTCTTAATAAGTGGTGTTATATACCTCTCATATCTGTCCCTGGATATGATAAGTTTTAGATCATCCTGCTCCTGAATACCAAACTTTGATAACAGGGTTCCCTGTCCACCATACCCATCATAACTATCAACATAAGCCTCAAGAGGGTAGGCATCAGTAAATTCAGATTGTATTACCTCCCTTATGACAGTATTTTTTGTAATATACCTTCTAGGAATGTAATAGATTTCAATCCCATATATCTTCAACTGCTCATTGACAAGACTCTGTATGAGGTTCTGCTCTGATTTTTGACTATTGAGAAAATATGGATTTAACATATCAACCTATCAGATCCATTGGTGGGATTTCATACTTACTAAGCATTTCAGTTTTAATCTCATCAAGTTCCCTCTGAGCATCATCAAATAGTTGTCTACCATTAAACTCCACTCCACCGGGTAGTTTAACACCTGTAAACTTAATAAGATTTTGACCCCATTGCCTCTTTATGAGTGCGGTAAGATATCTCTTTAAGAACGGGTCATTATACACCCTTGTATAATCATCAGGATTCATTGCTCGATAACAATCAAGAATGATAAACTCATCCTCTTTTAAATTATCCCAATCAACATCAAGATACAATCTATCCTGTCTGATATTATATCTAATCCTCTTATGAGTATTAAGGAGAAAGTCCATCGTCTCCAAGTAACTCATAGACATCGTATATGAGAGTAGATCAGTGCTTCCAAAATAATAGATATCGTTCAAAAACAGTTGATACTTGAAACTGAACATATTTGAACTACTTGCCGCCTGGGCATCATCATATTTAAAAATCCTTTCAATACCTATAACCTGTGGTGGTATCTGAATATAATTACTGTTCTCATAATAAGAGAAGGTTGTAGCTGTCCCCACCATGTCTTGTGTTACAGTGGTGGTGGTAATACCAGTCTGTGTCGTTTCACTTGATGCACCAGGAGGTCTTGCTTTACCCCTTTCTACATCAGCAGCAGTAATCTGATACTTTAAGAATGCTTTTTCGACACCATCATAGTGCCTCTCTTGAAAATATTGTATCGCATCATCCATCAAGTCCTGAACTTGCTCATCAGCGACATTTATCTCCAAGACAGGAGCACCCAACTGTCTTAAACAATAATCTATAAGTTCTTGTCTTGAGGAAGGTTGTGCCATTATACACTATATCCTTTTTTATATTTAGTTAGATGGAGAGACCCCCCTCTACCAGTACACTGCCTGAAACCATCTTGTAGACTGTCGATGCTGTACTTACAGCAGAAATATCAAAGTAATATCTTCCTGGATTTAAAGCAGTAGTAACAGTATCAGTAAGGGTGATATCAAACTCACCATTTGCAGCAGATGTAATGCCACTTGTGAACGAGGTGATTCCTCCACTTGATGATCCTATTGCTACAGATTTTTTCATCCTTGCCTGGATGGTATATCCGGTAAGGTCAAAAACTGCCTTACTTTCCTGTTTAACAGCAAATGTTGATCTAAAATCCGCACCCTCCAATATTGTAAGGTTCACACCAAACGCGACATTAGAATCTGGATTGAAAGTGATTGTATTGTTAGCCATTGATTACTGCTTTTAACATTGATTTGATTTCATCTAGATCACCTTTCAAATCATCAACTTTTCTTTCAAGGCAGTCAACCCTTTCTTTTTCAGAAATGAGTTTCTGCCTATTTTTCATATACTCTTGATATTCATTCTTATTTGTATTAATGATGGCATTTGATTTGCCATCCCTGGACAGATTTTTATTGCCCTCAACTGGAATCAAACTCATGCCAATGCTATTGCCCTCAGGTTTCTAAATTGTGGTACAACCGTCTGATTAGTCGATGTACCAATCAGTTTCAATCTGAATGTTTTGAATGGTGGCAGATCATCCATCGTAAACTTAAACTCAGTAAAGTCATTAATGTCAGGGTTTGCAGTCAATTTGTCACTCTTAAGCACAGGAATATCAGGTGTTCCATCAGAAGCAGCAGGGTTGATCACATTACCATAGGCATTAATATTATTATGTCCTGGGAATGGTTCAAAAACAACCTCCTTAGCAGGAACATCCTGATCAAGGGCATAGAACATTCTAACATCATTAGAAGATGCTACATATCCATCTAAGAATACCTTGAGTGAAGTTGCTGGATTTTCCAGAGTCACATTCTTGGTAACATAGATCATACTGTTGGGATCATTGGGAATACCGACAACCCTAGGATCAGTAGCAAAGTTAGAGATAGGACCATCAACCCTATTAGATACAAAGATAACAGAGGAATGATTCAGGTCAATCATGGGTGAGATTCTTCTATCATATGTAATCATATCAAGGTTCATGGTGAATGATTTATTACCTGGAAGTTCGTTCAGGAAGGTTGTCTGATTGATCGCTGAGGCAACCATTCTTTGAGTTTCAAAGTAGTTCTTCTGATTGAACTGAACATCCTGGAATCCCTGATCCACATATGAAATCTCATCACCATTTACTGATGTTTCTGAAACAGTTCTGGCAGATGCAAGAACATATGATCCCTCAGGTGCTGTTGATGTAACACTTGGTATAATCAAGGAATATGGAATATTATATGATCCCCTAGCACCAGGCAGACTTGAGACTCCATCAAGGATATAATTTGTCTGTGGAACAAACTTACCACCAGATGTGGTTCTGTTGGTGCCATTGCCACTCTCACCCATATCAAGTTTGATGTGATAACTATCAATACCAATCGGATCAGGTTTGGTCACATCAGCTAGATTATGGGTTTTATTAATCCTTCTCAGAGATACACCATTGAACTCATATTTGGATACAAGAGAGTTGGTAACATATGTTGCTGCATTGCCCTCAACTGCCCTACCAATTCCAATCAATGTTCCAGCGGTTCCAGATCCAGATGTGACTCCCTCATAACTGATAATCTCCTCACCAATCTGAACATATCCTGGATTGGTGTTAGACACACCGACATTTTCAAAGGTGTCAAAACCTGTGGTATCAGCAATCGATATAGCGGCAGTGCTTGCTCTATTATAGTTTACGAGCAATGATGTGGGGGTGGATGATGACTTAACCTTACTCAGTGACACCCTATTGGTAGAAGCATACATTCCATGATTTCTCTGGAAGATCTTCATGTGCAGTCCATCCTCGATCACAGTAGTTCCAGTTGGAACAACTGACCCACCCACACCAGCATTGATAGAGAGTCTTGTTCCAGCAGTTGAATCATATTCAAGATAATCGAGGGGATCTGTGCTGAAGTCACCCTGAACATTACTTATGACTAACGCTTTTGTTGCTGTAATCACACCAACAGTCAACTGCATACCCACACCAAGTCCCTGTGTTCCAACAGAAATCGGCGCAAACACATCACCTACTATTACATTATTTCCACCATCATCAATTGTTGCTCCAATAGCAACACCATTCTGAATGGTAATATCAGCAGTTACATCAGTTCCCCTTCCTGTTATTGAAGTTAATGCAACACCAGAAAATGTACGCACAGCAGCAGAGGGAGTGAATCCAATACCAGGATTGGTTATAAACAAATCACCGGTGGCAATACCAGCAAACTGTTGAAGGATACCAGTGGCATCTGTATTTTCTTGAGTAATCCTATTACCAATAATAAGGGGATCAGCAGCACCATCCTGATTTACAGTAGTTCCAATACCTACGCTAATGGTTCTAGGCAGTCCTTGAACACCACCAGCCCTGATTGCTGAAACCTTTGGATCAAGATCAGGGTTATAGAATTGAATATTACCAGCACCAACAAAGTCTGCCCTATGGAGCACAAACTTCATGTCTTCATATTGGCTAGGTGTCCATACCTTAGCATTCTGAGACTTGAATAGTGAACCAAGGAGTGGTTGTTCGGTGACCAATACTCTATCATCTTCAGTGGCAAGGGTTGTTACATCCGCCTCACCCAATCTAGAAATCCAAAGGTTATATGTTGTCATATTTGACATGACAACCAGTGCATAATCGACACCAGGTCTCAGATATATTGGTGATTCAAATCTAAATGTGGTGGCAAGAGTTCCATCCTCAGAAACATTGACAGCATCAGGATCCAAGGTAACCTCAGACATTCCAAGGATGGTCTGATTTGGGGTCCCAAGTGTTGTCTCCCTGATTTGAATGGTGACTGGTGCCTGTTCATCCTTACTTTGGAAGAAAAGATCAATCTTTGTGGCATAGATTCCCTTCTTGGAATCAATGGTGAAGGTTTGTGCGAGTGGGTCACCACGTCTGGGTGGACGTGGTGGTGGAGGGGGTGGTGGTGTGGGTCTTAGCGTGGTGCTATTAATAATATCAAAGTTGATATCAGATTCTTGAGTTCTATCTTGTTGCTCAACTTCCTCTGTTGTTACCCTGGCGTTTCTAAGTGAAAGTGTTACCTCCTCCGTGGTATCCACATCACCTCTTGAATAGAAAACTTCCTCCGCAGATGTCGTTGTTGTACCCTCAATCTGACTATCGATGTTGCTGCTAGTCAATGAGAAGACGTTTCTTCCGGTATTAAATGTGGCAAAATCGTCCTCCTCATCTGGAACATTAAAGCAACCAATAACTGTCCCAACCCTATCCGTAAGGAGGTTCTGATTAGTAACTGTTGCCTGAGCACCAGTGCTCTGACCCCTAAGAGTCATTCCAATAGTGATATTACCACTGAAATCTATCTGATTTATATCAGCAAGACTTGCTGTATCAATATTCAGGATTGTGCTTTCAGGTCCGTATGATGATGGGATAGAGTTGCTTCTGAGATAAGGATTGCTATCATAAAAATCAGAGGGGTTATTATAAGCACCATATTTGTGATTAGCAGTAGCAACCCTCGCAAAAAAAGTTTCTTCACTGGATCCAACTGGTGATCCATGAATCACTTCACCAACCTCGAATTGTCCACTATCCATGGCGATCTGAACCAGTTTCGGTGTGCATCTTAAGGTTACATTCACACCGTCAAAGAAGGAAAATACCTGGGTATTTGGTTTCAATCTAGTTCCAGTGAACTCAATATTTCTCTCCCGCATAAAGGGAACGATGGTCCTATTGATGATTCTTGAACCTAGCGATTCTGCCTCTGTGATAACCTCATTTATGCTCTGTTGTCTTCCTGTTCTGTTTTGCTCAAGATTAATAGAACCATCAAGACTGAAACTATCAACTGTAGACAGGTTAGCATCATTACCACGCAGTCCTCCAAACTGTGAAAAGGTCATCCCCATCCTGCGAGCAGCAGCATTAAAGGACTCGTTCTCGGTCAATTGACCAGTCACATCAAAACTCACACCAGTGGTCTCCCATGAGTTCCAGAGCACTGGTGCTAAACCTGCTCTCAATCCATCTCCTCTGTCGGCTACATCAGCATTAATAGCACTGGCAATTGATTCAAAGTTGCCCTCCATGCGAACATTTCTTATTCCTGCTGGAGATGTACTGACCCATGTATCAGTAGTTGGGTTGAGTGCTATTGAACCCTTATAGAAATCAATCAGGAATGGAGTAACATTCTCCACCCTTGTGGCATATGGTTGTGATATTTCAGGAACTTCAGCATAATCCAGACTGACGACATTTCCGGTCCTCTTTATATTTCTACCTGCTAGTGAAGCAAATCTTGAATCAACAGTTGGTGTTGTGTCAGTCCCAATTCCGGGAATAGTGCTGTTACCAACTTCGAGATTAACTGCTGTGCAATAGTGAGCTGGTCTCAATACTTTCTGGACAGGATCAATACTGTTTCTAATACCAATTGTGACATCCTGTGGGGTAAATGAGGTAAAGTTATCAATGAAGATTCCAGATTTAAATCTATTAAGTCCATTCGCATCAGATACAAATGTATTAAGAGTATTCTGCTCAAGCATGTTCAATGATGTATAATACTCAAGATTCTTGATTCTCTTTTCAAGTTTTGCGATATCATTCATCTGATATCTCTTATGTTCAACAAATGATACACTTGAATCTTCTACTGAGTAGAGATATGGGGGGTGGATTACATTTGATATATTCAAAGACCCCTGTAATACATCAGGAAGTTCTGGTCTATCAGAGGGGGCACCAAGTGTCACCTGAATATCACCCTCTCTAGTCAAATAAACCCTATCAGCTCTTCCAAGATAGAAGTCATACTTCAAGATTGATGTAGAATCAGAGGCAAATACGTGTTTTGAGGTTTGCGCTGTGTTGCTAAAATCTCTTCCATCAAATTCAAATGGAGAGTTAGCACCGGATGCAACCGTATATGGAGCAACCCTTGGTCTAACATCAATCAAATCAGTGTTTCTAAATCCATCTACACTCTGGATCTCCCTTGTATAATCACAGTCCTGGTAAGAGTTAACAGTTGTAATATCGCCTTCATCATTAGGATCATAGTCAAGGAAACCATAATAGATGGTCAGTTTCTTGGATGGAACTGCTACACCACGCTTTCTTTGTATCCTTGAAATATCATATCTGTCACGTCTCTGACCATTATCAAATGTGTATGATTTAGCAATATTAGGCGAACCAGCAGTCAGTTCAGTTACATTTGCCCTTACACCGGATTTTTCAAAATCAATAATCTCATTATTTTGGAAAGTTTTATTGTTTAGATAGGCAAACTTGATTCCTGATGTTGATGTTTGCTCAAGGTAGATTGCCTTGGCATTAGATAGGTTACCTGTAAATGTATCACCAATAATAAGATCATTAGTTGATGAATTTGGACCTGACAAATTAGCACAGGACATTGCTGGTGCGGTGGCATCATTTACATCAACCGATTCGTAAACAGCATGTACAACATAAGCATCGGGTACATTCAGTGATATTTCAACATCCTGAACCCTAGTTCCGAATGGGAAATCTCCATAAGTAAGACCATCATTTAGTGTGGTGCCAGCTAGTCCAACAGCATCAGTTCCAGATGCTGGATCATTTGACTTGTCAATAATAATCTTTTTGGCAATATTTTTTCTCTTCTTCTTGGAGGCAAGTTGTGTTTGTAAAATTGTACCAAGAAGAACTGCTGAACCAGACCCTGAAAGACCCTTGATCGAAAGACTGGTTCTATCAGAGCTAAATGTAAACTTGTCCCTTGTAAGGACTTCCGTGCTACCATCACTCTCAAGTGAGAGGGTGTATCTTTCCTCATCAAATGCTGTCCAGGTCTGAGTGTTTATATCATCAACACCGATTGCACTGGTCTCACCATTAGTTATTGTAACTACCTTTCTAACCCTGAATGTAGCGTTGGAACCCTCAAGATTTACAGATTGAACATTAGCATTTGGGAGGACACTGTAAAGTGCATTACCACCAGAAAGGTTTCCAATTCGGGATGTTCCTCTTAACTTGGTTGTAACAAGTTTCAGATCGTTAGCATCAAAGTTGGCAGTTGGAAGTTGACCATCAACAATTCCAGTAACAGTTGTTACTCCTGTTATTTGAAAACTAGTAGCACCAACAGAGACAACCCTTGCCATGGAAATGTCCAGGAATCCTGGTCTTTCATATGTTATGAGATTGCCGGTTGTCACAACTCCAATAAAACTATTACCTTGAAGTGCTGGACTTGTTACGGTGGATATGGTTCCAACCGTTCCATCAAGTTCAAGTCCAGTTATTTTTGCATTCTCAAAGGTAAGAATGTCACTTTGTACAATATCAGCAGCAAATGTGTGAGATGTCCCAACTTGAGAATGAACAGATTTTGCGTCAGATAAGGTGAACTGTCTAGATGATTTAAGAATCCTACTAATATCAGGAAATCCATTAAAGAAGATTTGCTCACCTCTTAAGAATCTACCTTGAACACCTACAAGAACAGCCGTATCAGAATTGGTGGTTGCTGTTTTAATAAAACCAGATGCACCACTTTGACCTCCTTCTACTCGTGTTGACTTAGCAAGTGATGCTGCTAGATTAAGTACAATCTCAGTATCAGTTTGAATATCAAAGAGGGATAAATCCCATACATTAAGGGCAGAGTTGGCGGCGTCGTATGAACCTGATTCTAAGGCAAAATCATAAATTCTTGCCTTACCAATCTCATTACCAACTGCTGGTCCATTAGGAGTTTCATTTACCCTTTGATCCCTTAACGATAGAGTGTTTGTGGTTATAAAACCTATAGGACCACTACCAGAAACATTATTAACAGCAACCGTTGGGGCAAAATCAAAACTGATGCCAGTGTTACCAACTGTTCTGGTGGTTCTGGGTTTTGGAACATCAATAAACTGTGGAGACTTGATTTCAGTCTCATAACCTCTCACATATGCCCTACCAGGTGATACTTGATATATCATTAGGTCATCACTTGGCACAAGACCACTTCTTGTAGTCTGACCAGGAGTAAACACACCACCATTACCCTCTAAGTTATTGAGACTTTCTTTGAGCGTAGTATGTAACTCGGAAATATAGTAATGACCTGATTCATCGAAAGTTCTTCTTGCTAACTCATTACCAAGTTTGTTATATTTAATTTGATTATTGATAGCATTTTTTAACTGACCATTAAATACCTCAGCAATCTGAACAAATCCTTGAGTATCAAAGTTACCAAGTTCTTTTTTTGCTAATGTTGCAGTAATTTTAAATCTATCAGCACCTGGTGCTGTATAATTGTTAAAACCACTAGCATTGTCATATAGTGTTTCATCATCATCTGCTGTGATGATCTTTTCTTCAATCTGAAAACCAATTCTATAGTTTGATACAGTCGAATATTGGTCTAGAATCAGGATCTGATTGTCAACGGTGACAAAATTACCCCTAAGATAGAAAATACCCGCACTTTGGGTAAAAGCGGTTCCAGTTCTTGCTGCCTGATCAACAATTGTATTAGCAAAACCTTCACCAGCAGCAATAAATGAGTTTCCAAATGCTAATG
>TARA_B100001115_G_scaffold183386_1_pt1 | contig 16075 bp, 15 predicted proteins | sample TARA_B100001115 | Tara Oceans TARA_B100001115 (sample SAMEA2622652) | marine metagenome | biome: marine biome (ENVO:00000447); feature: surface water layer (ENVO:00002042); material: "saline water (ENVO:00002010), including plankton (ENVO:xxxxxxxx)" | depth 5 m | reverse complement strand
CATTGAAAGAGAACCTGTTGAATATTCTATAAATATAACAGAGGATAGATTTGATCCAGATCTAATTGATGTTATGGTTGGAGATACTATTACTTGGAATAATCAAGACCAGGTGTCTCACAGTGTTGTCTCTTTAGATGGTGAGTTTAACTCAGGAGAAATTTTAGCTGGGGGAAATTTTAGAATGACTATTACTGAAACCTTTACTGTTGGGAAGATTTATGACTATGAATGTGATTTAGAAGGTTTTATTGGTAGTATTAATGTAATGTAAAATAATTAAAAATATTCCGAATAATAATAATTTTTAATTCGTCAACTTCAACATGTAATAGTTATTGGAGGTTATTATGGGACAGATTAACTATCGTTCATTTTTACTAATATTACTAGTACTGAATGCATCAATGGTTGGTTGTTTTGCTGATAATGAAAAGAGTGACATGCCAAATGCGGATGCACTTACTATTGCACCCGATCCATTAACTGCTGGAATTTTTCAAACTATATCATTTAAGGCTGATGAAGCGATGAGGGTGTTAGTTCCTTATCTGGTATTACAACCTAATACTGGATACATACAGAATGGTACTGTTCTTGATTTAGGAGAAAATGAAGACTATGAAATTGTAATTCTTATTCCTCCTAGAATAGATAATTTTGTTGTATTAGTTGGTGAACCAGGACGGGAATATTTTCCTATTCGTGAAGGAAATGTTTCATGGACCACATGGATTGAAAATGGTATGAAAAACTCCAGAGGAGTAAAAATCATTGATAGTGAATTTGAAAATGGACTATTACAATTATCAAATAGTACTGAAACTGGTGGTTACGTTTCGGTTAAAGTTGCTACTATAATTAGACAAGTGGCCGCGGGAGTTTCTATTGAAAATGGAGGAGCTCACAGCACTGGTATTGTAAGTGGACTAGAGACATTTAATATGTTATCAGTACTATCTGATGAAACCCCTTCACCAGATCCATTTGATGGAGCAAAAGGTTACCTGAATAGATGGGCAGGACAAGGAAACCCTGCCTATGAAAATGCCGCTGATTTCTTAGTACAAGAGTTTACAGAATATGGATATGAAAATGTTGAAAGGCACAGATTTCAATATATAGAAGCAAATCCAGAAGCTTACAATATTTGTGCATATAAAGAAGGCTATGAATATCCTAATGAATGGATGGTAATAGGTGCTCATTTCGATATTGCGCCAATTATCGCACCTACCCCAGTAGATTTAGGTGCGCCCAGAGGTTACGGAACGCGTGTTGGAGCATATGATAACACTGTAGGAACTTCTGTGGTATTAACTATGGCGGAAGCAATGTTTGATATTCCAACTCGAAGAGGGATTGTATTTTGTTTATGGAGTAGTGAAGAAGGTGGTAAAAGAGGAAGTATTGCTTGGGTTGAAGACATACCTAATGAGGTGACTATTTCAAATTACATAAATATCGACATGGGGGGTGTTAATTGGCCAGGAAATGGAACTCCTTCTGATAGAGTGGGGCCTGATGGAACTGGTTCTTACCCTGCGAGTCAAGAAAATTGGCCATTTAGAGTATATATTGGTCCAGACACCGAAGAAGATGTAATCAATCAACCAAAAATGGTATATTTAGCCGAATGGTTAGCAGGAGACGCTTTAGGAGTGGAAGAGCAATTAGCTGTACTAAATGGAGAACTTAATAATGCATGGTCTGAAGCTGGAGAACCTGGAATTATCATAAATGAGGCAACAACTGCAAGGAGTGATCATGCTTCATTCCAAGCAATAGATACTGTGACTGTGGGTTTTGGTGGATTAGTTGATGGATATGATTGTTACCATCAAACATGTGATACGATTGATGAAATGTTATATTGGATGGAAAACGATTATGCTTCTGGAATGCAGAACCTGATTAATTCTGTAGATTTAATGACATGGTACGGAACAATGATTTTCTTGCATCTTGATCATCAACCAATCTTAAACTCGTATCTGTGATAAATTATGTACTTAACATTTCAGAGATCAATAAAATTGTGCCCATTGTGTACCCGGAAAATATTGTGAGGAAGACAAGTAATGCAAAGATTCCAATTGTTAACCAAAAGTATTCCTCAGACCAGCCCTTTATTTTTAATCCATCGAGCGGCCCCCATGGAATCATATTGAATAATCCTAAGAAAGCGTTGACACTCAACCAGTAAAACACCATTTGATATCCAACCCCTTTAAGTGATAATCCTGAGATTGTAAGTGGAGAAAGGGGTTCTGTAATTCCCATTAAAACAAACAGTACAATCCCTAAAGGTATCCCTAAAAGAAACAAGCACAAGTTAACGAGTGGCCCTGCTATGGCTATATGGCCATTCTGTTTCTTAGAAACCATGCCTGCAACCATTACAGCTCCCGGAGCCATGAAAATAAAGCCCAGTATTGCTGATATTAGGATTCCAGTTTGAAGACCTTTGGGATCGGCTCTGAACTCTGCCCAGCAACCATAATACTTAGCTACTATTTTATGGCCTATTTCGTGTAATACAAAAGCTGGAGCTATAGCAAATATGAATATTGGAGTATAGACTAGCATTTCTAAAACCCCTGCAATTATATCGCCGCTCAATAAATTGAAGATTCCCCCAACGCTCATGAAGGCAATGGCAATAGAGAACGCTCCTACGGCTAAAAGTAAATGTTGTCTTTCTTCTTTGCTAAAATGCCAAAGTTTGCCTTTATGATGTACTATAGATTGGTTCATTGAAATCTCCCAAAAACGTTGAAAAAGAGGTGATTCTTGAGGTGTTTTTGGCAATTTATTGGGATTAAATGGTCTAACACCATCATTATTTTTTGAAAAAAGATCTTTTTCTAATATGGACGCTCTAGGATCCCGCATGGCATTCAGTAATTACCCGAATAGATGGAAGGATATCAACTCTTGTAATAATTAAAAAATGTTTTTCTTGAGTTTGTAAGTTTTAACTTATTATATTATTAATAAATTAATAATAAAATACTTTATAAAAAATATATATTGAAAATAAAAAGGGTCAAATTTAATGAGTGGTTGGGTGTGCTATCTAAGGATTGAAATTGGGTGATTATTAGATGATGGTTACATTGATAATAGTAGGGGTTACTATATTTTTAGTGATTTTAATTTGGTTTGTATTCTTCACTAATAATGAATTAGATGGTGATGATGGGCTATCATCAATAGTAGACTTTCAAATGCCAAAATTATTTGCTGAGAAAGAAAAAGGTTTCTTCGGTTCGTTTAGAAGAAAGAAAAGTAAGGATGAAGAAAGTGAAAATATAAAATCACTACGAGGAGAAATGTTAGGTAAAAGGAAAAGTTTAACATCTTTAGAACAGGAAATTGGAGATGTACAACTAATAAGAAATGCAAGGACTGCGGCAAGGAGAGAATTAGAAGAAAAGCGCACAAAATGTATGAACATGGCTGATGAAGTATTACAAATACAGGATAAATTGGGTATTCCTCCTGATGAGGCCTTCGATGATAATATTGAAAATATGGATTTGGTTGATTTAGATTTGAGAATGACTGAACTATCACATGTTTTGAGGTTATTAAGAAGGGAAGTTGACCATCAAGATGCTGAAAAAATGAAAGAGAGATTGAGAAGAAAGCAAGAGGAAGTTACAGAAAAACGTATGATTCAAGAGAAAAAGAAGTTGGAAATGGAAGAGGCCCTTCTTAAAGATAGGTTAAAGAAAATGAAGGATGAAGAAGCATTGAGATATAATATTCAAAATGCTAAAACCATCGAAGAGCTAGAAAATATAGAAATAAAAACAAAGGATAAAGAAGAATTAAAAGAATTGAACGAGTTAATTGAAATTAGTAGAGAAAGAATTCTGAAAGAAGAGGAGGACTTAAGACATTTAGAAAATTTTGAAAGGTTGAATGAAGAAATATTGAATTCACCAACCGTGGAGGAATTAGAAAAAGTTACGATAGAGGATGTAAATGAGATTCAAAATAATAAGCTGAATGAGGTGTATAAACAAAGACATAAGTTATTATCAGATCGAGAAACATTAGCTAAGCAATTAAAAAGATATGAGGAGTTAATAGAAAAAATTGAACAATTAACAGAATTAAATGAGTTTGATGAATTAGTGATTGATGGAGTTAACCCCAGACAAATGAAGGAATTAGAACAAATAAAAAGAATGAGAAGGATGATTGTTGCAAATATTATGTATGAAAATAAAATTAGTAATTCTAGTAGTGTAAATGAATTAAATGAAATGATAATAACTGGTGTCAGTGAAGAAAATGAATTTGAATTAATCAAAATGAGAAATGAAAGAATCGCCGAACTTGAGGATGAGATTTTAAGTGCAGCAGTAAAAAGTTATGAAGATAGAATCACCAATGCAACAAGTGTACTTGAGATAGATAATCTTGAATTTGAGGATATTGAGGGTGATAATTTAATAATGCTAAATGAATTGAAAGTTTCTAAAAGAGCTTCTTTAGTAGCTAAAATACGAGAAGAAGGTTATAGAGAAAATTATCAAAAACTTAGGGATCAAATGAAAACATTAGATGACTTAGAAGAATTGAGAGGTTTTGAAATTTTTAATGTTGGAGAAAGTTATGCGATTGAGTTAGAGAAGCTTAGATTAGGTAGAGTAGAGTTTTTAGAAGAGCAGGAAAGGTTAAGAATTGAACAAGAAGAATTAGAAAAATATAATTCTATAAGGAAAGCTATAATGCATGCACAAAATTCAGAAGAAATACAAGGAATCGAAATTGGTGAAGTTAATGAAGAGCAAAAGGAAGAATTAACGAACCTAAAGGATGAAATGTATGTTATATTAAAAGAAGAAGAATCTATAAGAATTTATGTTGATAAGGCGCTTGATGAGGAGGGTTTAACTCCTATTGAATTCAATGATGATGTAGAAAATGTGTTTTTGAATCGTTTTGGTGAATATGGTGCTAAAATAGGGGATGTACAATTTAGTCTAATTTGGGAAAATAACAATGACTTAGACTTGATTATTAAAACACCACAAAATGAATTAATACATCGTGCCAGAAAAACATCAAGTTGCAATGGTCTTTTGGATTTGGAAATGAATATGAAACCAGAATCTAAATCTCCCCTAGAAAATATAGTTTGGGAGGGGATTAGTGGTGGTGGTGGTGAATACAGTATATTTGTTTGGCATAGAAAAAGGCATGGTATGTTAAGAGGTAAGGACCCTACTACATTTACAATTAGAGTGGCTAATGGATCAAATGAGGTGGTATTCATAAGTGGTCAAACATCTTTTGGAGACCCCTTAAAATTCATATCAAATGTAACAGTAAAAGATGTTGCAACAAGAGGGAAGGAAATACAAGAAAAAGAAGAAACATATCTCAATCTGAAAGATATGATAAATGGGGCTATATCAGTAAATGAATTAGAAAATATTGAATTAATCAATCTATCACGTGTTAGATACAATGAACTTGTTATCTTGAAAGATGAGGTAAAAAATAAATTAGAATTAAAAGAAGAAGAGGAAAGAATTATTAAAGAAAATAAACAAGCAGAAGAATTACTTCAAATGATTAATGAAGGTAATTTAGAAGAGCTCAAAAACTTAACTATAGAAGGTGTAAATGAGGATAAAGTTGAATTTTTATCAAGCTTATTACAAGATAAAATTTCCGATTTAGAAATGGAAGAAGAAAGAAAAAGAAGAATGGTTGTTGCAAACGAAAGAATGATGAAAGCTCTCAATGATGCAGAAAGCGCTGGGCCATTAGAAATGTTGGAAGAAGAAGAAAGAAGAGATGCTGACTTTGATAAAAGATTAAGAAAAGCTGGTGCTAAAGACGGAGAATTTAGAATTTCTTTGTTATGGGATAACTTCAATGATCTAGATATAATTATCACTTCCCCAAGTGGTGAGATAATTCACAGTGGTAACAGAAATACTAGTTGTGGAGGAGTATTAGATATTGATATGAATTTTAAACCAGAATCAAAGAAACCAGTGGAAAATGTATATTGGGAAAAAGGGAAGGCTATCCCAGGAGAATACAAAGTCTATGTACATCACTTCAAAAAACATAACAAAAGAAATAACCAAGATCCGACTGAATTTAGAGTACAAATGAAAATGGGTGAGAGAAGAGGGGAATTAAAAGGAAGATTATCTAATGGTGATCCAGTAATGTTCGTAGGTACTTTAAACTTTGATAGGAAGTAATTTGTGTAAAAAATGTCACCTGGAATTCTTGAAATTGCAAAGGCAAAGGGTGATGATGAAGAAGATTATTTAGAAATTGAAATTTACAAAGATTTGGAATTTTGGAAGGGGGTGGGAGTTCCAATTATTTCCTCCATTCCTTTTGCATTTTTGGTGTTGTTAATGACGGGCTCTGAAAATGGAGATTGGGTGGGTTCTTTTTTTTGCTTCTTCTTTCTTTGGGTATTGATTGGATTAAGTTTAGCTATTAATGCTCAAATAATTAAAAGAAAACGTTATTCTCTCGGTTCTTATATCTCTACAATTTTAGGTATAATAATGGGGGTTGTGTTGAGTTACTATCTTGTGGGTATCATTTTATCGAATTTGGACTTGAGAATGATATAGTTAATGTTTCAAAAATCCTCGAAAGCCTTCTTTCTTCTTTCAATATAAATCATTACTACCCAAACAGTGAGTAAAATTCCAAGATTGGTGAACCAAATCGATGGTTCAGACCACCTGATACCATCAAATTTCCAATCTGATAATGGATGAAAAACAGGGGTTGGGAAAAATTGAGCTGTGTGGCTTGGGATGTCAGTGATGATGTTTAATAGATATGGAAGCCAAATTAAGAATGCCTGTTTATATGCGCTCATTTGGGTGATATAAAATCTACTAACGAATTTTGGAGTGCCATATTTCTTTAGATACCACCAAGTTAAAAAAAAGCATAATATCACAGTTATAGAACTGTGACTCCATTGATATATATCCCAAGAAAGGGGATGAAAATCCTCAGTTATAGTTGTATCATCTACCTTAGGATTACTGTATCCTGTGAAAAGGGAGATTATCATGACTGGTAAAAAGGCCACCAAGTCTGGAATAACACCCATTGTACCAGAAAATCTTCCCTTAATTTTTCCATGAGTAACAGCCATTCCCCAAAGCCAATGTGATATTACATCCATGCTTCAACTTGATAACAGGTGATAAATAAAATCCTTGTTTATGATTTTACTGATTAGAGTATTATTTGTGTGTGGCTTATTAGATGATTTTAGATTAACATTCAAAATAATATGTTAAATAAAATAATAAGAGGGTTTCGATTGGGGGGTTTATGAACAATAAAAAATATAAAGAAAAAGATCATGATGAGGGTGTTAGTCCTGTAATTGCAACTATCTTGATGGTAGCAATTACAGTTGTATTATCTGGTGTTTTATATGTTTGGGCTAGTGAATTAGCTGGTAACCAAACTGATTCTGGGTCTTTGAATAATTATACTGTTGAAGAATCGTATGTTGCAAGTAGTGATGGTAATAATGACAAGCTTTTACGTATGGCATTTTCTAATGGTCCTGATGATTTACAATGGTCGTTTTTAACGATAACATTGTTTGATGAAAATAGTGGTAAAACATACAAATGTTCTCCACTAGGTGAACAATGTTCAATTTCTGAAGAAAATGTAGATAATTCGTGGTCAGGTTCTGAAATTATTGGAATTAGTGAAAGTAATACAGATATTTGTAACTCTGAAAGTGATTGTGAATTGAAGGTTACTGCACAATATAAAGGGAAAACTATTGCTGGTAATACAAATGCAATCCTTGTTAACATTGATTCAATAATTACAGAGGTAGAGGATGTTTCGGAACCAGAATCTGAGTTTGAATCATATATTTATGAAAATGCAGGGATATCTTATGCGCCTGTAAATGATGATACTACTTCTATAGAAGCATTTTCTTTATGGTTTGAAGAAAAGGGGTTGGTATGGGATGATAGTATTTATAGAGGAAGTACTGATTATAAGGGATGGTATTACAATGAAATGAATGAATTTAATGATATAACTATAGATGAATTTATTGAATATATCATAATGTTTTGTGATGAGCATCCAAATTCAAATCGTGCAGTATTCAAAAATAATGTCTTAAGGGGAGTTGGATCTGATATTATAGATGTATCATTTAGACAGTCTACTAGTGAAGTATATTTTTCAGATGATTCTCCTGTATTTAAGTATGTTTTAAGTTCAGAGCCGGTATTAGAAATACCTAGTAGAGATGGTCAACATTCATATGATCCTGAGTTTCTTAGAGTTGAAAGTGTAGTAAAAGATGTTGAATATGCAAAAACTTTTGTAAATTTAGATATTTATGATACTGGTGAATTGTATGATTTGAGGATTGAGATTAAGCAATCTAGTTTTAAAGTTGGTGATGGGAGTGATTATTCACAAGCTACAGAACCTAATTTTGATTTAGATGGGGATTTAGAAACTTTTTATGAAAAATTCATTTTTTGGGAAGTTGAATATAGTTTCGATAGAGAATTAAGTGGAGAAACTGGAATTGTATATTTTAATGTAGAAGATAATGATGATGGTAGAGGTCCTAGTGGATCTAGTGCTGGGGGTAGTGGGATTTCAGAACAAACTGTTAAAAGAATTTACTTCCAATCTCATATGGAAAGTTATAATACAGGTCCTATTGTTAAAGATGATATGATAAATTCGTTTAATATTATTATTTTGAATAAAGAGGACCCTAATAATAATCCGGTGGTTTTAGATGATTCGATGTTAATTGGATTTAACATGATGTGGTTAGAAAATAATTAAGGTGATGGAGATGTTACAAAAAGCTTATCGGTGGCCCTTGGTGATCTAGATGGAGATTTAGACGCAATGATTACAAACAGACGGTCTACCAATACTGTCTGGATTAATGATGGTGCTGGTATTTTTACAGACTCTGGGCAAGAACTTGGAAATAATAGTAGTCGTTCATTCGTTCTAGGGGACATTGATATGGATGGGTATTTAGATGCTGTGGTTGCTAATAGTGAACAACCAAATTATGTGTGGATAATGATGTTTTGGTAATTTCATTAATCATGTAGAGGGGTTAGGAAATAACGATAGTAGAGTGGTTGTATTGGGCGACATTGATCTAGATGGAGATTTGGATATTATAGTTGCGAATAGAAACAATCAGCCCAACACTACTTGGATTAATAATTGTACTAGTGAATAAAAAATATAATAATTTATTTCAATGTATAAGAAAACCTCTGAGTTCCTTTTCCTTTAGATTTTTTATTTAAAAATTCAATTCCACCTATTTCTGAAATGTTTTGAACATGAGTTCCAGCACAAGGACATAAATCTAAATTGTCTCCTATTGTTACAACTCTTAATTCTTCGACATTAGGGGGAATTAAATTCATATTTGTTCTTTCGGGAGGCATTATTTCGTTAATTTCCTCCCTAGTCATCATTCTAATATTAAGTTCAGCTCCATTTTTAATTAACTTATTCGTTTCATTCACTAAGTTAGATAACATTTCATCATCGAAATTAATAGGATTGAAATCAATTCTGCTTTTATCATATCTTAATTGATTTCCTACAGTTCTAACTCCATCGAATAGGTCGTATGCTACTGCAGAAACTAAATGTTGTGCAGTATGCATTTTCATATGTCTATATCTTCTATCCCAATCAATTGATGCTTGAATTCTTTGTCCAATTTCCAAATTATGATTAGGTTCAGTTAAATGTGAGATTTTGTCCCTTCCCCTTACTTCTAAAACATTAATTTCTCTTCCATTAGATATTATTGTACCTGTATCCCAGTCTTGACCTCCCCCCATCGGATAAAATAATGTTTGGTTCAATTCGATTTGGTTCTCTTCGATGTTAATTATTTCTGCATTAAATTCTTTCAAATAACATGATTTTATGGAATCCATGTATAATTTATCTGTGGTCATTATAATATGGTGGAATAATGATGTTAAAAAAATTTTAGTGCTCTTTTTTTAAATTTTAGTTGTGAAATTAGGTAATATTATGCCATTGTTCAATAACTATAATCATTTAATTAAAAATGTGAGAGAGGGGATTTTGGAGGTAGGTCACTTTGTTGACATGGTTAGATCAACTTTAATAAAAAAAGAAATATTGACGAATGTTTCAATTATGGGTGAATTGACAAAGTTAACATTAGCTCGATCGGGTCACAGCTATTTTACTTTAACAGATATAAATGGCTCAATTGATTGTGTAATTTTTAATGGAAATAGGTTATTTAAATCGCAAAATATTGAAGAAGGTATGAAAGTAATCGCAAGTGGTGGAATTGATGTTTATGTTAAGACTGGAAGGATGCAATTTAAAGCTAATCGAATAGAATCCATACAAACTATAGGGGAATTGGAAAGAATAAAAAGAGATTTAATTAAAAAATGGCGTCTTGATGGTACACTAGATATCCCCAAGAAACCTATACCATTCATACCAAAAAATATGTTTATAATAACTGGTGGAGGTAGTGCTGCTCTCTCGGACATGCAGAGGATAATAGAAAATAGGTGGCCTAATTATTCTTACAAGATTATGCCCGTGCTTGTTCAAGGTAGTCAAGCACCAGAACAAATTATTAAGGCTCTTGAAATCGCTGAAAATTACGCTGATTTAATTATTGTTGGAAGGGGTGGGGGATCTCCTGAAGATTTATGGTCCTTTAATCTAGAATCTGTTTGTCAAGCGATAATTGATTGTCAAGTTCCTGTTATAAGTGCTGTTGGACATGAATCTGATCACATGGTAAGTGACTTGGTAGCTGATAAAAGAGCTTCAACACCCTCTAATGCTATTGAAATAACTATTCCAATTAAGGATGAGTTAATATCTATTATTGAACAAACGAAAGATAGGTTTGACTTTATTATAGAAAGAAAATTAAAATATGAGGATGAGTCTTTAACAAATCTGTCTTTTAGACTTAGTTCGGCACCAATGAAAGGCATCATAAATGCTAAGATAAAGTATAATAATTTGGTTAATCTATTCAATAACCTTGGTAAAAGTTTGATGGGTGAGGAAAATAATACTCTCGCCAAATATAATTTTATTATTTCATCTACTAACCCATCAAAGATTCTTGAAAGGGGTTACTCTATGACTATTGATGAAAATGGTAAACCAATCAAGAGTGTTTTGAATGTTAAGGGTGGAGATTTATTGAGGGTAGTATTAAATGATGGAGAAATAAAAACGGTTGTGAAATAATGAATTATACGGAAAAAATGAAAAGAATTGGAGAAATTGTGGTAGAACTTGAGAAAGGTGGAGTTGATCTAGATATGACCTTGAAATTATTTGAAGAGGGGTCAAATCTATTGAAAAAGTGTCAAGAAGAGTTAAAAGAAGTAGAGGGGAAGATAGAAAGTTTAAGAGTAGAAGAATTTGAATAATGTTTTAAGTTCTCAATTTTTTAGATTATCTGATATTCCTTTAAGAATTAATAATCCTATAAATCCACCTAAAATTAGGCTAGCTGGAGGGAAAATTAATTTCACAAAGGCGGGGCTATCTTTAGAAACATAATCTGCAATAATTATGGCTACCATAGCTATAACTACTGGAATAAGATGAAAATACCAGGGTAAATTGGAAGCAAAGGTTTTGACTTTTTGATCTGTTCCACCAGCTTGTTTAATGGTTTGTGGACTAAGTGCCTGTGAACAGGTCGGACATATTTCCCATGTTTTATCCAGGCTTATTTTGCAATTAGGGCAAAACTTCATACATGCAAGCGATATTATTAATTTAAATAATTTAGTTTTTTAAAAAGTATAAAAAAATTTTGTTTAGTTACTAGATCTCCGTTCTTCTTCTGCAATATGATCTTTCCAGTATTGAACCATTTGTTTTGCCAAGTACTGGTCATAACATTGTTTACATAGTTCAATCTTCTCTAAATTAGAACCATGATAGTGGTAAGTTGTTGTGTTTTGGTTACATTGAGAACAATTGCCCCATTTGTTTGAATTAGCCATAACAGTTCTACAATAGTACATTATTTAATAATTAATAAAAAAATAATTAACATTTTGTAGTATATTTGGTTGGTATAATCAATGGGAAATTGGGGTATTGAATTTATTGGTATTTTTGCAGGTTTTTTAGGAATAATTGCCTGGTTTCCACAATTAAATAAAATATGGATAAAGAAAAGTGCAGAAGGAATTAGTTTATTCGCATTCAGTTTAATTTTTATTGCATTACTTTTATGGTTTGTTTATGGATTTTTAATAAGTTCTCCATCATTAATGATAAGTAATGGTGCTACTTTAATAATGATTTTTTTGGTTTTGTGGGGGTGTTGGAAAATTCAAAAGAATGGTAAAATGTAGTAAAATGTATATTCAAAGTTATCAACTAGATAGTTTAAGGAATACTATGACTGAGTTGGCTTATAGAAAAATGAAGCGTTTTGCTTCCATTGATTTTCTTAGGGGTTTAGCAATAGTAATGATGTTGTTTTTACATGTTGTAATGGATGTTTTTTCTATTGATGAATATATAAATAAATTAGATGAAGTTGGTGCAATTAATCTTCTAGCACTTCTAATAATCCCATATCTTGGTGGGTTAGCTGGGTTATTCCTAATGGTTTCAGCAATGGGTAATATGGTTGGGATGAGGAAAAATTTGGAAAAGGGGTTTGGTACATGGTCAATAGCAAAAAAACAAGTTGTTGGTGGTTTTTTAATTGTAATTTTTGCTCATATTCTTGAAGCAACATTAGGATATCATGGTTCTTTGGGACAAATAATGGATAATTTGAATAATTTAGATGGGATTGGTACGGAATGGTCTGTAGATGCATGGAAAAGTAATGGATATCATTTTGAAACAATTCACACAATTGGTTGGTGTGTAATTCTTAATGGAATTGTACAAGGATATATCGCATCGAAATGGGATCTCAGCAAAGATAGTAAAAAGATAATAAAAATTTATTGGTTCTTAGTGGGAATTGTACTGTTAATGACTCCTTTAATTTGGGAACTGGTGAGTACATTAATTCCTGGATACCCTTGGGAAAATAGTATGTGGAGGCCTAAAATTGGTGAAGCTCCTTGGTATGATTTTATTATTATGTTTTTTGTCAATCCATTAGCTGCTCCTGTTGAACCTGTTTTCCCATATCTCGCAACTAGCTTTTTGGGAAGTTTGATTGCCTTACATATGACAGAACCAAAAGAAAATTTTGATAGAAGTTTTGTAAAAAATATTTTTGGTATAGGTTTTGTAATGTTTGTTGTTGGATTTATTGGTGTCGTTGTTTTGTTGGTTGGATTGGGTGATTTTGATGCTGCAATTGATCTTTACAAAACAATCTATGATCATAGGAAATGGACTAGTGATGTGGGGGTCACAGGTGGCTGGTTTTGGCAATGGATAACATTGAATGGGGCTTCTTTGATGATTGTTATGATGGCTATTAGGGTTTCAGAATATCGTGGAAGTTCTGAAAAATTTGCAGATATTACCAAAATCTTCAGAAGATTTGGTTTTGTTGCTTTTACAGTATATATTATTCAATGGATTTATTTTGTCATGCATTTTGTCGTTTCTTCTGTAAATCCAAATGTTGATGCCTATGAAAGAATGACTTGGGTTTGGACATGGTTGACTTTAATTTTAACAATAGTGGTATTTAATTATCTTTTGAAATTGTGGTCTAAAAAGGGGTATGTTGGGAGTGTCGAGTGGATGATTGTAACCATTGCGAATAAACTAACACTAGTTAAAAAACAGATTGGTACCAAAGAAAATGAAAAATGGTGGCAAAAAGGTATGTTGAATGTTAAAGGTGGTTTTGAAAATCCTGAATGGGTATGTTTTGATGTTAAAAATGTTGATGAAGATGATAAAAGATTGTTAAATTATTTTTCCTGGTTTGGATTTATTTTTGTGCCTTTTTCAATTGTCTCTTTAGGTATGGTAATCGATATTCAAAAAAATAGACCAAGTTTAGATGTCTCGAAATATCGCTTTTTGAACATATTGAGTATTGTCTTCTTTATTATTTGGTTTTTAATTTTAAATGTTTTCTCTTTGGGTGATTTTGGAATTTCTCTTTGATTGTGGAAAATTAAAAAAATTATAAAAAACAAATGATTTTACTATTTACACGGGAAGCATTCAAGAACGGTATAGTTCCGATTGATTGCGATTGTGATGGGTATAGACACACCTAACCGTTCTGCACTTGAGGATATGTTGAAAGAATATTCAACAAAACAATTGGTTGATGAAGTTTTAATTGCTTGGGATGAGTTAACTAAAAAGAATGAAGAATTTTCTGAATTGAAGCAAAAAATAAGATTGTTAGAATTAGATTTGGATGAAAGAAAAGAGGGTGTTGCTCCAGAAGTTGAAAAATTAAAGATGGTAGAAGGTGAATTAAATATAGTTGAAAAAGAAAATTTGAAATTAAATAATGAAATAGCCATTCTGAAAGAAAAAGTTAATGCACAAGAATCAATATTAACACTAGATGAAAGAAATCGTCTATTAGATGATAATATAAATTTAGGAAATACTATTGAAGAACAAACAGAAATAATTGAGGAAATGGAGAAGAAAATAGATCAGATGTTGAGCGCACTACAAAAAGCTGCAAATGTTGGGTTAACATCTATTTCTTTGGAAGAATTTCAGAAAATGAAAGATGGTTTAGAAGATCTAGAGTTGAAGTTCGAAGGAGAAAGAGCTGCAGTTATCGCTCTAGAGGATGAAAGAGGAAGATTAAGAGAGATTATTGATAAATTGAGAGGGATGTTAGATTTAAGAGATAAGAGAATTTTAGAAGTTGAAGAGCAGGTTGAAAATCTAATGAGGGGGCCAAAATCAATTAGTGCTGAACACGATTACCTAGTTGAACAAATAGAAGAATTAAAAAGAAGATTAGTAGAAAGAAATAGAGAATATGAGGTTTTAAGAAGAAGGGAAAGGGGGCTTAATAATGATGTTTTTGAAAGAGATGAAAGAATACAACAAATGCAATTAACAATTACAGATTTAGAGGCTGGTTTGCAAGATAGGACTGCAGAATTAAAGGCTTTAGAAAAACTACAAGATAAAATGAATAAGGAATTAGACGATGTTAGAAGATCTGAAAGAACTAGGGGGGTTGTTGGAAAAATGTTCTCGGATAGTTTGTCATTAACAAAGAACCATGAAAAAAGAAAAGATTTGAAAAATAGAAAAAAGAAAGAAAGAATTTTAGAAACCCCTGGTATTAGTGATATAGAAGATATGGTTGATGGAAAAGATGTAAAATTGTATGTTGACGAAAGTGATGTTGAAGTATCAAATGTTACTTTGGATAAAAATCCTATTGGTCCCGGTGGTTCAGCAATTCCATTGATAGATGAAGATGAAAAGGAATAGAATTATTATGAACTCAAAAGATTTCTTAACTAAATTGAAAAAATATGTTGATGATGGTAATTTATCAATAGATGTTTATGATGAAATTGAGAAAATTGAGTTGAATAAAATAAGTATAAAAAATGTTGAAGAGGTTAAATTCGATGGTTTCTTTAATAGAAAAAATGCAATGAGATATAGTCTAGGGGTTGCTGCAGGAATTGGATCAATATTAGTAATATTGGGATTTGGTTTGTTAACAAGCCTTATTCAAGATATTACAAGTGATTATGAAAATAATGTTGAAGGTATGAGTTTGTACTGGTTCGTTTTTGGGTTATTATCTATATTATCAATTATAATGTCTAAAATTAAACTGGAGGGGAGGGCTGAGGTTTTTTTAGGTGAAGCATTATCAATAATTTTTGGTATATCAAGTATGATTTCAATTACTTCTTTTTATAACGAGTTTGTATATGAGTCTAATTTGGATAATTTAGGACTAATTAATATATTTAATTGGTTTCCTATTCTTATTTTGGTAGTTCTGTCTATTGGATTTGCTAGAAAGAATGATGCTTGGGTTTCTTATAGCTTAGGATGGATA
>TARA_B100001115_G_scaffold110056_1_pt1 | contig 16091 bp, 25 predicted proteins | sample TARA_B100001115 | Tara Oceans TARA_B100001115 (sample SAMEA2622652) | marine metagenome | biome: marine biome (ENVO:00000447); feature: surface water layer (ENVO:00002042); material: "saline water (ENVO:00002010), including plankton (ENVO:xxxxxxxx)" | depth 5 m | reverse complement strand
GATCAGTATGAAATAAGAACATACAAGAGACTTATGGATATAGTAGAACCCACAGATAAAACTGTTGACGCTTTAATGAAGCTTGATCTGTCTTCTGGGGTTGATGTGCAAATTAGTTTAGGCTGATTTGTTGCTTTTTTAACGCTTAGCGGCCATAGAGGGTTTTAAGCCCCGTATAAAAGGAGAAAAAATTGAGCATTGGCTTAGTTGGAAAAAAATCAGGGATGTCAAGACTTTTTCAAGAAGATGGCACCTCAGTTCCGGTCACAATCATTTCAGTTGCTGCAAACTTTGTTGCAGATATAAAAACACATGAAAAGCACGGATATAGTGCTATTGTTGTTTCAAAGAACTCATCTAAAAATTTAACAAAATCGTCTGCAGAGTACTTCAAGAAAAAGAACCTTTCCAATGGAGAATTATTTGAGTTTAAAACTGAGGACACTGATGAATTTAAAATTGGGCATCATCTAAAAGCTGACATATTTGAGGTTGGAAAACTAGTTGACGTAACTGGTACCTCAAAAGGTAAGGGATATGCAGGTGTAATAAAAAGACATAATTTTGCTATGCAAGACGCTACACATGGCAACTCACTAGCACACAGAGCCCACGGTTCAATTGGACAATGTCAAACTCCTGGAAGAGTGTGGAAGGGAAAAAAAATGTCAGGTCATATGGGAAATGAACAAAAGACCATACAAAGTTTGGAATTAATGGGAGCTGATGTTCAAAATAATTTACTTTATGTTAAAGGCGCAGTTCCTGGATTTAATGGCTCTACACTTAAAATTACTCCTGCAGTGAAGCAAAGATGAAACTAGATTTATTAAATGTCGAAAATAAAAAGTCTGATGTTCAGATATCCGAAGCAACTTTCGGTAAAGTTTTTAATGAAACGCTTGTTCATCAGGCTGTGGTTACATATTTAGCGGGTTCGAGGCAGGGCTCTCACAAACAAAAGACTAGATCTGAAGTAAGGGGTGGTGGCAAAAAGCCCTATCGCCAAAAAGGCACTGGTAGGGCAAGAGCTGGAACAATTCGAAGTCCGATATGGAGAGGAGGTGGAGTCGCATTTGCCGCAACGCCTAGAGACTATTCAAAAAAAATTAACAAGAAAATGTATAGAGCTGCAATAAGCTCAATATTTTCTGAGTTGCATAGACAAGAACGTTTGGTAGCGATTGAACAACCTAGATTTGCTGAACCCAAAACTAAAGAAATGAATAACTTTCTTCATCAATTCAACCTAAAAAACGTTCTTATAATTCTTGATGAAATGGATACAAACTTGTATCTATCAGCTCGAAACATTCCTAATGTAGACGTTGTAACTGTTAAAGAAATTAATCCGGTCATTTTGTTAAGATCTGAAAAAGTTGCAGTTACACCAGCTGCATTTAAATTAATCGAGGCTTGGGTTTAATGAATAAAGAAAAATTACTCACATTAATTCATTCTCCATATATAACTGAAAAGGCTACTTCTGTTGGAAGTTTGAATCAAGTTGTATTCAAAGTTGATTTATCTGCAACAAAATTAGAAATAAAAAAAGCTGTTGAGGATTTATTTAATGTAAAGGTTGATACCGTAACCACTGCAACTCAAAAAGGAAAAAGTAAAAGAAATAGATTTGGCATTTACAAAAAATCTAATTATAAGAAAGCCTATGTTTCCCTAAAAGAAGGTTCTGAAATTCAATTTGAGGGCATTAGTTAATCATGGCAGTGATAAAAGCAAATCCAACTAGTCCAGGCAGAAGAGGTGTTATTTCTGTCAAATCTGATCTGTATAAAGGTCGGCCTTATAAAGCTTTGCTTGAGAAAAAATCAAAAAACGGTGGTAGAAATAATTACGGCAGAATAACAGTTAGACATCAAGGTGGGGGTCATAAGCAGCATTACAGAGTTATAGATTTCAAGCGAGATAAATTAGATGTTCCTGCAGTAGTAGAGAGACTTGAGTATGATCCTAATAGATCTGCTCATTTAGCTTTGCTTAGGTATGCTGATGGTGAGAGAAGATATATCATTGCGCCCAATAAAATTAAAGTTGGAGATCCTGTGCTTTCAGCTGAGCAAACCGAAATAAAACCTGGTAATTGCATGAAATTAGTTAATATTCCTCTTGGAACTACAATTCATTGTGTCGAAATGAAACCGGGAAAGGGAGCTCAGATTGCTCGGAGTGCTGGCACATCAGCAAGACTTGTTGCAAAAGAAGGAATTTATGCAACTTTAAGGCTTCAATCTGGTGAGATGAGAAAAATTCTATCAGCTTGTAAAGCAACCTTAGGAAGTGTTTCTAATCAAGAAAACAATTTACGATCATTAGGTAAGGCTGGAGCAAAGAGATGGAGAGGCATAAGACCAACCGTTAGGGGTGTAGCAATGAATCCAGTTGATCATCCTCACGGAGGAGGAGAGGGCAGAACTTCAGGTGGCAGACATCCATCAACACCTTGGGGTGTTCCAACAAAAGGTTATAAAACAAGGAAAAATCAACGAACAGATGATTTGATTGTTAGAAGACGGGGTAAGAGGAAATAAGCTATGCCTAGATCACTAAAAAAAGGACCATTTATTGACTTGTCTCTTCAAAAAGCTGTTGACAAGGCAATCAGTGAAAATAGTAAAAAACCTATCAAAACTTGGTCAAGAAGGTCTATGATTAGCCCAGCTATGGTTGGCCTAACCATTTCTGTGCATAACGGAAGGCAGCATGTCCCTGTTTTTATTAATGAGGATATGGTGGGACATAAATTAGGTGAATTTGCGATAACAAGAACTTTTAGAATGCACTCAGGTGACAGGAAAGCAAAATAATGGAAACAAGGGCTTATTTAAAAGGAACTAGATTATCTGCTCAAAAGGCTGGTTTAGTTGCAGATGTTTTAAGAGGCAAATCTGTTCAAGCAGCTATGGATTTTCTCACTTTTCATAAGCAAAAAGCATCAGCTGTAATAAAAAAACTCCTAGAATCTGCAATAGCTAATGCTGAAAACAATGACAAAGCTGATATTGACTTACTGATTGTAAAATCAATCATTGTTAATCAAGGGATGAGATTAAAAAGAATGAAACCTCGTGCAAGAGGCAGAGCTGACAGAATAATTAAACCTACTTGTCATATTGAAATTATATTATCGGATCAGGAGAAATAATGGGTCAAAAAGTTCATCCAACTGGTTTTCGACTTGGAGTCATTAAAAAGCATAATGCTTTGTGGTATGCAAAAGGAAAATCCTATAGAGAGAACCTTATCGAAGATCTTAAAGTAAGAGATTTAATCAATAAAAAACTGAGATTTTCGTCAATTAGTAAAGTGGAGCTAGAAAGATCTGCTCAAAATTTTGTCGTTAATATACATACATCAAGGCCAGGCATAATCATTGGCAAAAAAGGTGAAGAGATAGAATCTTTAAAATTATCAGTGCAAAAAATTGTTACTTTACCAGTTCAAGTAAACATAAAAGAAGTAAGAAAGCCTGATCTTGATGCAACAATTCTTGCCGAAGGAATTGCTCAACAACTAGAACGAAGAGTTCAATTTAGAAGAGCAATGAAACGAGCTGTTCAAAGTGCTATGAGACAGGGCGCTAAAGGAATTAGAACAGAAGTATCAGGCAGATTAGGTGGAGCAGAAATAGCTAGAGCTGAGTGGTACAGGGAAGGTCAGGTTCCCCTACACACTCTTAGAGCAAATATTGATTATGGTGTGGCGGAAGCTGCAACCACATACGGGCTAATTGGAGTTAAGGTTCATGTGTATTTAGGAGAGATTTTAGATGATCCTTTCAAAGATGAGGATCAAGGAAATTAATCATGTTACAACCTAAGCAAACAAAGTTCAGGAAGATGCATAAAGGCCGTAATAGAGGTCTTGCTCAATCAGGTAACACTATTGCATTTGGTGAATATGCTTTGAAAGCTACTACTAGAGGCAGGATTACAGCCCGTCAGATTGAGTCTGCAAGAAGAGCAATGACAAGATCAATTAAAAGAGGTGGAAATATTTGGATTCGCATATTCCCTGATAAACCAATTACTAAAAAACCATTAGAGGTAAGAATGGGTAAAGGTAAAGGTAACGTCGAATATTGGGTAAGTCTTGTGCAGCCTGGAACTGTTTTATATGAAATGGCTGGCGTATCTGAGGAAGTAGCTAGACAAGCATTTAAATTAGCTGCTGCTAAGTTACCCGTAAGAACTACATTTATTAAAAAGGCGTTATAAAAATGGCAAAACTAACAGATGATCTACAAGATCTTCGTAAAAAAGATGTTACAGCTCTTGAGAGTCTCTTATTGGAAACTAGAGAAGCTCAATTTAAAAATAGGATGAAGCACAGAACTGGCCAACTTAATGAGTCTCATTTGATAACAGCAGATAGAAAAAAGATTGCTCAAATAAAAACTATTATTAATGAAAAAAAATCTGAGGAATTATCCGAATGAATACTAATCCGAGGCAGTTGACGGGCGTAGTTATTAGCGACAAAGCAGATAAAACAATTACTGTTAAAGTTGAACGTAAGGTTAAGCATCCAACGTATAGCAAAATTATTAAACGCTCTACAAAAGTTCATGCTCACGATGAAGAGAATTTGGCTAAGATTGGGGATGTGGTAACTGTGCAAGAATGCAAACCATATTCAAAATCTAAAACATGGAAGCTGCTTCCTGAAAATGAAGTTGAATTATCTAAGAAAAGTATTGAGGAGAATCAGTCATGATTCAAATGCAATCAATTTTAACCATCGCTGATAATAGTGGAGCTAGAAGTGTAATGTGCATCAAGGTTTTAGGTGGTTCAAAGAGACGTTACGCAAATATCGGTGACATTATTAAGGTAGCAATTAGAGAGGCTATTCCAACTGGCAAAGTAAAGAAAGGACAAGTTGTTGATGCGCTAGTAGTTAGAACAAAAAAAGGCGTTAGAAGAAGAGATGGTTCATTAATTAAGTTTGACGAAAATGCAGCCGTGTTGATAGGTGGAAATAAAGCGCCAATTGGCACAAGAGTTTTTGGTCCAGTTACAAGAGAACTAAGAGACGGCAAGCACATGAAAATTTTATCATTAGCCCCGGAAGTATTGTAATGAGAAAGAATAACGAAACAGTAACGAAATTAAGAACCGGTGATGAAGTTGTAGTTATTGCTGGTAAGGACTTGGGCAAAAAAGGAACCGTTCAAAAAATTTCAAAATTTAATAATAAAGTTGTTATTACGGGCATTAATTTGATTAAAAAACATACTAAGCCTAATCCTCAACTTGGTGAAACAGGCGGAATAGTTGAAAAAGAAGCTGCAATCGATCTTTCTAACGTAGCGATATGGAATCCAAAAAAGAAAAAAGCTGACAAGATAGCATTTCAAATAGATGGAGATAAAAAATTAAGAGTTTATTCATCAGATAAAAAAGAAATTAAATAATGAATTTAAAAGAAACATTTAATAAAGAATTATTACCTCAGTTAAAGGAGAAATTGGGTCTTGATAATGTTATGTCTGTGCCGAAACTTACAAAGGTAGTTATTAATATGGGTGTTGGAGAGGCTCTAACTGATAAAAAACATTTAGAATCTGCGCTTAATGACTTAGAGTTGATAGCAGGACAAAAAGCGGTGATAACAAAATCAAGTAAGTCTGTTGCAAGTTTTAAATTGCGTGAAGGTTGGCCTGTAGGGTGTAAGGTTACATTGCGAGGGGATAAAATGTATGACTTCATAGAGCGTCTTGTAAATATTGCAATTCCTAGGGAAAGAGACTTTAGGGGTCTTAATCCTAAATCCTTCGATGGCCAAGGTAATTACAGTATGGGGATCAAAGAACAAATCATTTTTCCTGAGATCAACTATGACAATATAGATAAGATTCGTGGTATGGACATCTGCATAAACACCTCGGCCTCCAATAACGACGATGCTAAAGCGCTTCTAGAAGCATTAAATTTTCCATTCAAAAAATAAGGTAATTAAACATGACAAGAAAATCAGTTATAGCCAGAGACATTAAAAGACAAAAGACTGTCAAACGTTATGCAATTAAAAGAGCGGCATTAAAAGAGGCATTTTCAAATCCTGATAATTCATATGAAGAGAAAATGGCAGCATTTGAAAAATTACAAAAACTTCCCAGAAATGCTAGCCCATCTAGAGTGACAAGAAGATGTTCTATTACTGGCAGACCTCATGCTGTTTACAGAAAATTTGGACTTAGTAGGATTAAATTACGTGAGGCTGCAATGCGTGGCGACATTCCTGGATTGGTTAAATCAAGTTGGTAATATTATGAGTTTACAAGATCCCACATCAGATTGTTTAACAAGAATTAGAAATGGCCTTATGCGAGGTAAAAAAGTTGTTAATGCACCTTTTTCTAAGTTTAAACATGAGCTTGTTTCTTTGCTTGTCAAAGAAGGCTACTTAACTTCTTGTGAAAAGATTTCATTAGATGGAAAAGATTCATTGAGTATTTCACTCAAGTATATAAATGATGCCCCTGCTATAAGAGAAATAAAGAGAATATCCAAACCTAGCTTGAGGAGATACTCCTCATCCTCAGATTTACCCGAAGTAAAGAATGGGTTGGGCATATATGTTCTTTCAACAAACAAAGGACTAATGAGCGATAAAGATGCAAGGTCACAAAATATTGGTGGAGAGGTTATCTGCGAGGTTTTTTAATTATGTCTAGAGTAGCAAAAAATCCAGTATCAATTCCAGCGGGTGTAGAAATTAAGTTGGAAGAAAAAACTATCACTGTGTCTGGTTCCAAAGGCAAGTCTGACTTTACATTCCCCAATTCAGTATCTGCAGCCTACAAAGATGATTTCATTACAGTTTTATATGATGAAACATCTACGCAATCTACCGCGCTTGCTGGCACTACAAGGTCTCTAATACATAATATGATTATTGGTGTTTCCGAGGGCTTTCAAAAGACCTTAATACTTGTAGGAGTTGGATATAGAGCTAAAGCTAATGGAAAGAAATTAGAACTTACACTAGGTTTTTCTCATCCAGTCCATTATGAACTTCCTGAGCAAGTAGATGTCGAGACTCCATCGCAGACGGAAATTATTCTTAAAAGCCATGATAAGCAAGTCTTAGGTCAAGTAGCTGCAGAAATAAGAGCATTCAGACCTCCAGAGCCATATAAAGGAAAGGGCGTTAAATATTCAGATGAAAATATTAGAAGAAAAGAAGCCAAAAAAGCAGCAGGAGCATAATAAATGAATTCAAAATCAGACTCTCGAACAAGACGCGCAGCTAAAACAAGGATTAGGATATCACAGCAAGATAAGCCAAGACTTTCAGTATTTAAGTCTTCTCAAAACTTATATGCTCAGATTTTTGATTCCACTGGTTCAGCCGTTTTGGTGTCTGCTTCAACAAATGAAAAAGAAGACAAAATGGTTACAAACAATATGAGTTCTGCTAAAGCGATTGGACAAAAAATTGCAGAAAGAGCAATTCAGGCCGGTATTAAAAAAGTAGTATTTGATCGATCAGGTTATAAATATCATGGCCGTGTAAAAGCTATTGCAGAGTCAGCTCGTGAAGCTGGATTGGAGTTTTAAAAAATGAATCAGCAAAATAATAACTTACAACAACAAGATGCTCTAGAGGAAAAACTGGTGCAAGTGAATAGAGTTGCCAAGGTTGTAAAAGGTGGGCGAATTTTCGGATTTACAGCCTTATGTGTAGTAGGCGACGGTAAGGGTAAAGTAGGATTTGGTCGAGGAAAAGCAAAAGAAGTGCCAATTGCAATTCAAAAGGCAATGGAGAATGCTAGAAGAAATATGGTTGATGTAAGTTTGAACGCCTCAACTCTATGGTATCCAGTAAAGGCAAAACATGGTGCAGCGAACGTCTACATGCAGCCTGCTGCAGAAGGAACTGGCATTATTGCAGGCGGAGCAATGAGAGCAGTATTAGAACTTGTTGGGGTTCAAAATGTTTTGGCTAAATGTTATGGGTCTACCAATCCAGTGAACGTTGTAAGGGCAACTATTAACGCACTCTGCTCAATGGAATCTCCTGAAGAGGTTGCTTTAAGGAGAGGTAAAAAGACATCAGAAATATCATGAGTAAGAAAACAATAGACATAAAACTTATAAAGAGCAGTATTGGAAGGTTGCCTAATCATAAGAAGTGCGTCAAAGGCCTTGGTTTTAGAAGACTGCAACAGACTGTAACCGTAGAAGATACCCCAAGTAATCGTGGCATGATAAATAAGATTAGAGACATGTTAGAAGTAAAGAAGAGCTAAAAAATGGAAGATTCAAAAATTAACAATTCTTTAGGATTAAATACTCTCTCAAACCTAGGAACAACTAAAAATAGGAAGCGAGTTGGAAGAGGTATTGGTTCTGGAAACGGTAAAACTGCTGGAAGAGGTCATAAAGGTCAGAAATCTAGATCAGGCGGAACTATTGCTAGAGGTTTTGAGGGTGGACAAATGCCTTTACAACAAAGAATTCCAAAGTTTGGGTTCTCATCAAGGGTAAATAGAGGATTTAAAGAAATTAATCTTAAAAATATTGCCAGTATGACAGAGGTAAACTTAGAATCCTTGAAAGCTAATAGAATAATTTCTAAAGCAACTAAAAAAGTAAAAATTTTCGGTATTTGTGAGATTTCTCAAAAAATGACCGTTGTTGGTATCAATGTAACTGACGGTGCAAAAAAATCTATAGAAAAAGCTGGTGGAAAAGTAGCCCCAGTTGAAGTAAAACCAATTAAAGAAAAATTTTTAAAAAAAACAGATAAAACCAATCCTCCAAAAACAGAGGAATCTGCTGAGTAATTTATATGGCTGAACAAAATAAAGGAATGAGCGATCTATGGAGAAGATTAAGATTTGTCTTTATGGCAATAGTAATTTATCGCCTTGGAACTCATATTCCTATTCCCGGAATTGATCCTGCGCGACTTGCTGCTCTATTTGATCAAAATCAAGGAACAATACTCGAAATGTTTAATTTATTCTCAGGTGGAGCACTTGAGAGAATGAGTATCTTTGCTTTAAATGTTGTTCCCTATATTTCATCGGCAATTATTATGCAGTTATTCTCGAATTCAATTCCATATTTACAAGAGTTAAAAAAAGATGGCCAAGCGGGTAGAAATCAAATTACCCAATATACAAGATATGGAACCGTTCTTCTTGCGTTTATTCAAGCATCTGCTCTGGCCGTAACGCTTGGAGCCAGCGGTTTAGCTTATGAACCAGGGACTTCATTTTTTATCTCAGCAGTTTTTAGTGTTGTTGCTGGAACTATCTTTTTGATGTGGCTTGGCGAGCAAATTTCAGAGCGAGGAATTGGAAATGGAATATCCATCATAATTGCTACAAGTATTTTAACAGGTATTCCAGGTGCTATTGGTCAAGCTCTTGAGCAGGCTCGTCAGGGAGATTTAAATATCTTATTACTTTTAGGCATAGGTGTTCTAGCTATGGTAGTTATTGCAGTTGTTGTATTCATCGAAAGGGGCCAAAGACGAATCACTGTCAACTACGCACAGAGACAACAAGGTAGAAAACTTATGCAAGCACAGGCAAGTCATTTGCCATTTAAAGTGAATATGGCTGGAGTTATTCCGGCAATCTTTGCTAGCACATTTTTATTGTTTCCAGCCTCACTCTCCACTTGGTTTGGACAGGCTGAGTCATTTGGTTTTTTACAAACAATTTCACTTGCTTTGAACCCTGGACAACCTTTATACATACTTACATTTTCAGCACTAATCATTTCATTTTGTTTTATTTGGCTTGCTTTGACTTTTGACACCAAAGAAGTCACGGACAATCTTAAAAAATCAGGTGCGTTTGTTCCCGGCATAAGGCCTGGAGAGCAAACAGCTGCCTATGTTGATGGTGTTTTAGCAAGGCTTACAGTTTTTGGAAGCATATATTTAACATTAATATGCTTGCTTCCATTAGCACTAATTAATTTTGCAGGCGTATCTTTTTATTTAGGCGGAACATCTGTATTAATTATAGTGGTTGTATTAATGGATTTTATGTCCCAGGTTCAGTCTCACATGATGTCTAATCAATATTCATCGTTATTAAAGAGAGCGAACTTAAAAAATTATAATAGATAAATATGAAAGTTAGAGCATCAGTTAAAAAGATTTGTAGAGATTGTAAGACAGTAAGACGAAAAGGAGTTTTGTACGTGATTTGTAAGACAGACCCTAAACATAAACAAAAGCAAGGATAAAAAAATATGGCTAGAATCGCAGGCGTAAACGTACCAGAGAATAAACATCTTGAAATTGCTTTAACTCACATTTACGGGATAGGCAAAAAAACTGCTCAAGATATTTGTTCAAGTGCAAAGTTAGAATATTCTCAAAAAATTTCGGATCTTACCGAGGAACAAATTGAAACTATTAGGACAGTAGTTGCTAATTATAATGTTGAAGGTGATCTTCGTCGCTCAGTAAGCACAAACATAAAAAGATTAATGGATCTAGGATGTTACAGAGGAATAAGACATAGACGTAAACTGCCTGTTCATGGTCAAAGAACTAAAACTAATGCAAGGACTCGAAAGGGACCAAAAAAACCTATGAGGGCTTAACAAATGGCAAGTGGAAAGAAGGTAAAAAAAGTCATCTCAGATGGGATTGCTCATATTCACGCATCTTTTAATAATACCATTGTCACAATTACTGACAAACAAGGTAATACAGTATGTTGGGCTACATCAGGCGGATCTGGATTTCGTGGGTCTAGAAAAAGTACTCCTTTTGCAGCTCAAATTGCTGCAGAAAAAGCAGGAAATACAGCAAAAGAATTTGGCATGATTAATTTAGATGTAAAAGTAAGGGGGCCGGGAGGCGGCAGAGAGTCTGCTATCAGATCTTTAAATGCCTGTGGTTTAAAAATTAAGAGTATTACGGACGTAACTCCATTGCCGCATAATGGTTGCCGTCCTTCGAAGAAACGCAGGGTATAGGGAGTAAATATGGCAAGATATAGAGGTCCATCACTTAGATTATCAAGAAGAGAGGGAACTGATCTTTTCCTCAAAAGTGGTGCAAGATCAATTGAATCAAAATGTAATATGGAAACAGCCCCAGGTGTTCATGGCTTGAGAAGAGGTAGATTGTCTGACTATGGAGTTCAATTGCGTGAGAAACAAAAAGTTAGGAGAATGTATGGGGTTCTTGAAAAGCAGTTTAGGAATTACTATAAAAAAGCTTCTAAATCAAAGGGTAATACTGGTGAGAATTTGCTGAGTTATCTTGAACAAAGATTAGATAATGTTGTCTACAGAATGGGATTTGCCGCTACAAGAGCTGAGGCGCGACAATTAGTTTCTCACAAGGCATTTCATATAAATGGATCAATTGTGAATATTCCATCATATCAGGTTCAACCTGGAGATGAATTAGAGGTAAGAGAAAAATCAAAATCACAATTAAGAATTAAAAATGCACTGGATCTTGCCAGTAAAAGAGAAGCTTGTGAGTGGCTTGAAGTAGACTCTAAAACTCTCAAGGGTGTATTCAAATCTGTGCCTGACAGAACAGATTTAAGTGCTGAAATTAATGAAAATCTCATTGTTGAGCTTTATTCAAAATAATACTTAAAAAACGGAAGGAAATTATGGAAACATCAGTAATAGATCTTTTAGTCCCGACTGACATTCAAGTTGATGACGCAGAGAACAATATATCTAAAATAACCTTAGAACCACTAGAAAGAGGTTTTGGCCATACCCTTGGTAATGCTTTACGAAGAATACTTTTATCATCTATGCCCGGCTCTGCGATAACCGATGTAACCATCGATGGTATATCGCATGAGTATTCAACTATTGAAGGGGTTAGAGAAGATGTGTTAGATATTTTATTAAACCTTAAAGACATGCCTATTACTCTCATTGAAGGAAATAGTGCAGTTATCAAACTAGATGTTTCTGGCCCGTGTGAAGTTACATCAAATTCATTTGAAGTTCCTGGTAATGTAGAATTGCCCGATGCAGAACACCATGTTGCATCTTTAGTAGATAAAGTTAGTCTATCGCTCACAGCTACTGTCAAGACAGGTAGAGGTTATGAGCCTGCAGACTCACGAGGTGACGACGAAACAGCAGTTGGAGCTTTGAAAGTTGATGCATCTTTTAGTCCAGTTAGAAGAGTTGCTTATTCAGTCGAGAATGCAAGATTTGAAAAAAGAACCGATTTAGATAAATTGATTGTTGAATTAGAAACAAATGGAACACTAGATCCAAAAAAAGCTATAGAGCATGCTGCAACTATTATGCAACAACAATTAGCAGCATTTGTTAATCTAGATGCAATTGCAGAGCAAGAAGCTAAAAAAGACCAAAATGACTTTGATCCATTCCTAATGAGATCAATTGAAGAACTTGAGCTTACAGTTAGATCTACAAATTGTTTGAAAGCTGAAAGCATCTTCCTAATAGGTGATTTATTGCAAAGAACAGAGTTTGATTTATTGAAAACTCCAAATTTGGGTAAAAAATCTTTAAATGAGATTAAGGATGTTCTTGCATCCAAAGGCTTTTCTCTTGGCACCACATTAGAGAATTGGCCACCAATGGGTTAAAAAATGAGACATAAAAAATCAGGCAGAAAATTAAATAGAAATTCATCTCATCGAAAAGCATTGATGAAAAACCTCGCCATTGCATTCATTGAAAGAGAACTAATTAAAACAACTGTCGCTAAGGCAAAAGAATTGAGGTCTTTCATCGAGCCGTTAATCACTATGGCTAAGCATGACTCTGTTACAAACAGAAGAATAGCTTTTAATAAGCTTAGGCTTGATTCTGCGGTAAATAAACTCTTTACAGAAATTTCTATTAAGTCAAAAGATAGACCAGGCGGCTATATAAGGATTATTAAAGCTGGATTCAGATCAGGAGATAAAGCTGACATGGCATATGTTGAGTGGGTTGATAGGGATTTGAATGACTCCAATGAAATGGATGAGCCAGAGCTTAAGGAAAGTTTAGTTTCATCTTAAAGAATATTTTTTAAATACATCCCTGTGTAAGACTTTTTGGATTTAGCTACTTTCCCAGGAGGACCCTCTGCAATTATTAACCCTCCATCACTTCCTCCTTCAGGACCAAGGTCAATTATCCAATCGCTTGATTTGATTACATCTAGATTATGTTCTATCACTACAACAGTATTGCCTTGATCAGAAAGTCTTTTTAAAACTCCAAGTAGTAACTCAATATCATAAAAATGAAGACCTGTTGTTGGCTCATCCAGTATAAAAAGTGTCTTACCAGTGCTTCTTTTTGAAAGTTCTTTAGCAAGCTTTATTCTTTGAGCCTCTCCTCCGGATAATGTAGTTGCTGACTGGCCAAGTGTAATATATGTGAGACCTACATCTGCTAAAGTCTGAAGTTTATTCTTGATTGCAGGAATCGCTTGGAAGAATTCAAGGGCCTCCTCAACGGTCATACTCAATACTTCAGCAATATTTTTGTTTTTGTAATTAACCTCGAGCGTTTGTTCATTATATCTTTTGCTATCACATACATCACACTTTACATATATATCAGCTAAAAAATGCATCTCTACCTTGATCATTCCATCGCCTTGACAAGCTTCACATCTTCCTCCTTTAACATTAAAACTAAATCGACCTGGCTTATAGCCTCTTGTTCTTGCTTCTTCAGATTGCGAAAACAAATCTCTAATGTGTGAGAATAGTCCTGTATAGGTTGCTGGATTTGACCTAGGTGTTCTGCCGATTGGAGATTGATCTATGCTAATAACCTTATCTAAATGCTCCAAGCCTTTTATTTGTTTGCATTTTATTTCTTTATTAAGATTTGCTTTATTTAGTAAAAAACTACTCATGGGCATTAATGTTTGATTAATTAGTGAAGATTTACCTGACCCAGAAACTCCGGTTATACATGTAAAAACACCTATAGGTATTTTTGCGTTGATATGACGTAAATTATTTTCAAATGCATCGATTATCTCAATAAACTTATCAACCTTTTTAATACTGTTTGGAAAATTAATTTTTCTATTGCCAGAAAGGTATTCTGCGGTCATAGATTCTTTGCTTTTTAGGATATCTTTTAATTTTCCCTGTGCGCAAATCTCTCCGCCATGCTTACCTGCACCTGGACCAATATCAATAATATGATCAGCGCATCTAATTGCTTCTTCATCATGCTCAACAACTATTACAGTATTTCCGAGGCTTTTAAGGTGGTAAAGCGTTTTAATTAGCTTCTCATTATCTCGTTGATGCAGTCCAATAGAAGGCTCATCAAGAACATAAGTCACTCCTACAAGACCGGAGCCGATTTGACTAGCTAGTCTGATTCTTTGGGCTTCTCCACCAGAGAGGGTGCCTGCACTTCTATCAAGAGTAAGATAATTGAGACCAACGTCTTCAAGAAAAGTAAGGCGCTCTTTAATTTCTTTTAAAATCTTTTCAGCAATCATGGCTTTGGCACCACTAAGCTTTATTTCTTTAAAAAAGGATAATGCGTCAGAGATCTTTTGATTTGTAATATTTTGAATAGGAGTTGAGTTAATAAAAATATTCCTTGATTGTTTTTTTAATCTAGATCCTCCACAAGAGTCACAATGACTATCTGAGAGCAACTTTGCTAACTCATTTCTAATAAATTCTGAATCAGTTTCCTTAAAACGTCTTTCGGTATTTGGAATAATGCCCTCAAAACGGTGTTGTCGTACTATTTTACTGCCACTTCTAAAACTCTTTGAAAAGTTAATTTTTTCATTTGAACCCCATAAAAGAATTTTTTGGATTTCTTCAGAATAGGACTTCCAGGGAGTATCTAAGTCAAAATTGTAATGCTTAGCTAAACATTTTAATTGATGAAAATAGAATCTGTTTCTTCTATTCCATCCCTTTATAGCCCCTTCATTAATTGTTGCACCATCGTCTGAGATTAATTTCTTTTGATCAAAATACTGAATGACGCCTAAACCATCACATTTTTCACAGGCTCCGAAGGGATTGTTAAATGAAAACATTCTCGGTTCTAGTTCACTCACAGAATAACCACACTGAGAACAAGAAAAATTTGATGAAAAAAGCAATACCTCTTGTTGTTCATCTAGCACTTCTACTTGTATGAGACCATCAGATAAACTAAGGGCTGTATCAATTGATTCAGACAGCCTCGATCGATTATCATCATCTTTTTGTAATTTAAGCCTATCCACGATCGCCGATATGTCGTGTTTTTGATTTTTATTTAAGGATGGAAATTCGTCAAGCGGATATACAACATCATTTATTTTAACTCTAACAAAACCCTCACTTTTTAGCTCTTCATAGATACCAAGATGCTCTCCTTTCTTGCCTCTAACGATAGGAGCCATGACCATAATTTTTTTATCATAGCCCAATGAATATATCTCATCGCATATTTCGCTTACTGTTTTGGCAGAGAGCTCTTCATCGTGGTCCGGACAAATAGGAACGCCAATTCGTGCATATAACAATCTAAGATAGTCATAAATTTCGGTAACAGTCCCTACTGTTGATCTTGGATTATGAGAAGTAGATTTTTGCTCAATGGATATTGCAGGAGACAATCCATCTATTTGGTCGACATCTGGTTTTTCCATCATAGATAAAAATTGCCTTGCATATGCAGATAGAGATTCAACGTAACGTCTTTGACCTTCAGCATATATTGTATCGAATGCGAGAGATGACTTGCCAGAACCCGATAACCCTGTAATGACGATCAGTTCCCCCCGAGGTATTTCAAGAGAAATATTTTTAAGATTATGAGTCCTAGCTCCCTTTATAGAAATTTTTTCCATTTATTTGTAGAATTTTTTATCCAGCTGAATTGTTTCGAGTTAAACTTATCTAATTATAAGAGGTTATTATGGCAAGAGGAGTAAATAAAGTAATTTTGGTAGGAAATTTAGGGCAAAAGCCTGATGTACGTTATACCCAGACAAAGACAGCAGTAGCTACACTTTCTATTGCGACTTCCGAATCTTGGAAAGACAAAGAAAGTGGAGAGCAAAGAGTAAAAACAGAATGGCACAGAGTTGTCTTTTTTGGCAAATTAGCGGAAATT
>TARA_B100001115_G_scaffold86942_1_pt1 | contig 16353 bp, 15 predicted proteins | sample TARA_B100001115 | Tara Oceans TARA_B100001115 (sample SAMEA2622652) | marine metagenome | biome: marine biome (ENVO:00000447); feature: surface water layer (ENVO:00002042); material: "saline water (ENVO:00002010), including plankton (ENVO:xxxxxxxx)" | depth 5 m | reverse complement strand
ACAAGAAGCAAAAATAAATTCGGAATTTACGTTTAACTGTTGGAGTAGAAATAGGGGGGTAGGGGAAGGGTGTTCTTCATATCCTAAAGACCTGTAGTGAAACTCATGGTCCTATACACTCCAGGCTCTTCTTCCTCATATCCAGATGACCCTCCCGAAAAGGGAATTCGATTCCACTTCCTAGGAGGCGCGGGTGAGGTCGGAAACGTTGGTTGTATAATCGAGGACAGCAACCGCAACCGAGTACTCATAGACTACGGTCTAGCACCAACGAAGCCTCCCCGGTACCCATCCGAGTCACCACCCGTGAAGCATGCTATCATGACACACGCACACATCGATCACATCGGTATGGCTCCATGGCTAGCAACCTATGCGACTCTCCTCCATGGTACGCACCTAACTGCAGCCGTTTCGGATATAATGTGGTCAGACACATACAAGGTCTCAGACATAGAGGGATATCCACTAGCTTGGGACAAGAGGGACATGGAAGTGGCCCTGAACTCATGGATGCCCCACCAGTTTGGAGAGTGGTTCACAGTAGGTGAATGGAACTGTAGGCTCCACCCCGCTGGACATATTCCTGGTGCAGCAATGATTGAGATCAAAACGCCAGAAGCCATCATTCTCTGGACTGGTGATCTGGACACAAGAGACAGTCCGAATGCACCACGAGCAGTCCCCGTCGACTGCGATATACTTTGCATGGAGGGTACATACGGTGGTCGTACCCATCCCAACAGGGAGGAGGAAGAGGGGCGTTTTGTCTCTCGAGTACTGGAAGTCGTCTCCAGAGGCGGTACCGCATTAATCCCAGCCTTTGCCTCGGGTAGAGGACAGGATATCCTCCGGATCCTCCACAAAGAGGCCCCCGGCTTGGATGTCCATTATGACGGGATGGGCACTAGAGTAACTAGGGAGTGGCTAGGTTGTCCTGAGTTCATCAGAGATGCAAGAGCGATGGAGTCTGCCTACCGATGGGCTCGGAGGGTTACGGGAAAGTCGGACAGGAAGAAGGCATTGCGCGCGGACGTGATAGTAACTACCAGCGGAATGCTTGATGGAGGGCCAGCTCTCTGGTATCTCAACAGGTTGAGACACGACGGCTCGAATGCTATCCTACTTACGGGGTATCAAGCCGAGGGTTCGGGGGGAAGACGTCTTCTCGAGACCGGCAGACTACCAATATTCGGAAACCAGACACGGATACCCTTGGAGATTGACAAGTTCGAGCTTTCCAACCACGCGGACCATCCATCACTATGCAAATTTGCTCGAGAATGCGATCCCTCACATGTTGTGCTCTTCCACGCTGATGAGGGCGCGGCGAAGGCCATTGAAGAAGACCTCTCAGTGGAAACAAAGGTGTATTTGCCCTCAAACAACGAAACTCTGGAGATCCTGGAGTAGGGTTTTGGAGTTTGAGAAACAGCCTTTTTGACGCGTATTGTAAATAAGCCGTGGTGTCACACGAACAATCAGGTGAGTAAATTCTCACCCTTGGAAAAGAAAAAAAGGTGAAAAAATGGAAGTACAACAATTGGATGATTACTTTGGATATACTGAGAAGGGAAGCTCCTTCGAAGGCGAGATTAGGGCAGGGGTTACAACATTCCTGACTATGGCATATATCCTGCTGGTTAACCCTGCCATGCTTACTGTGGCAATAGGTGACGGAACCGAAGCAGGTAACGCGATAGCCTTCGCAGACGTACTCTTCGCCACGGCGGTAGCGGCGTTCATCGGCTGCGTCGTTATGGGATTGTGGGCGAACTTACCGTTCGCTTTGGCACCAGGAATGGGCCTGAATGCATACTTCGTTTTCGGGGTTGTGATCGGCATGGGTGTTCCGTGGCAACTTGCTTTGTTTGCCGTCTTCGTGGAGGGGTTGCTGTTTCTAGCAATGTCAATCCCACAAGTACCCGGAATAGGATCTTGGAGATCCCAGATGATCAACTCTATTCCTACAGATCTGAAGATAGCTACAGGCGCAGGAATCGGAATGTTCCTCGCAATTATTGGACTGAGGGAAATGGGATGGATTCAGGACGATGGGGCAACACTCGTCAATCTGGGCCCAACTGAGTCTTGGGGAGGAGTCATTGGAGAGGCCGGAGTCACAACGGTCACCGACGGTTCCTTTGCGCTGTGGGAGCACGGAGCCGTTATCTCGATGGTAGCACTGATGTCCATAGCTGTGATGATGGCAAGAGGATGGAAGGGCGCTATGATCTACGGCATAGGGCTAGCGACTGTCTGGGGCTGGGCTGTTGGAGCATATGACCCATACAACGACTTCTTGGCCGGAGGAGCAGGCTGGGGGAGCGCTACCGCCGAGCTACCTGATCAATGGATTGGCCTACCAGACATGCCCGAAGAAACCCTTGGTGCCGCATTCGGCAGCGATGGCCTAGGCGCAGCTGGAGACAATATGGCAGACTTCCTTCTTGTGATGATTGCTTTCCTATTCGTCGACATATTTGATACATCGGGGACTCTCTACTCAGTAGGCAGGCAGGCAGGTTACGTCGATGAAAACGATGTGCTACACAATTCAGATGAAGCATTCGCCTCCGATGCAGCAGCAACAATAGTTGGAGCAGTGCTTGGAACGAGCACCACTACAACCTACATCGAGTCGGCGGCTGGTGTAGAGGAAGGAGGAAAGACAGGACTTACAGCAGTGGTAGTTGGTGTACTGATGCTTTCAGGACTATTATTCACAGACCTGTTCGCTGCAGTACCTCAATTCGCTATGGCTTCCGCTCTGGTTATAATCGGGGCACTGATGATGAGGCAAGCTGCTGACATCGACTGGTCGGACAGTGAGATGGCTCTCCCAGCATTCCTGACGATAGTCCTGATGCCATTCACTTACTCCATCGCAGATGGAATAGCATTCGGAGTAATCTCCTACTGCGCCATCAAGATCGGAATGCAGAAGTGGGATCAGCTAAACCCCGTCATGTGGACCCTATTCGTACTCATGACGATGTTCTACGTCGGTCCCGGCGACCACAGCACGTTCGGCTGGATATTCAACGAACTACTCTGATGCAGTAACGTAATGGAATCGGGGGGACTCTCGGTCCCCCCGGTCCCCTAACGGAGTCAATGGCCATGGACGAGTTACTTTCCCGGATTACCGATTCGGTACGCACCATCCCAGACTTTCCCATAGAGGGGGTAATGTTCAGGGATATCACACCGGTACTGGGCGAACCGGGTCTGGTCTCTTCTATCACCGATCGGTTCGTAGCGGACCTCAAACAACTCGGATGGAAACCCGATTCGGTAGTCGGTCCGGAGGCTCGGGGTTTCATATTCGGCCCACTTCTCGCGGATCGCCTAGGTTGCGGCTTCGTTCCCGTACGGAAGCCGGGGAAACTGCCATCTTCCACAAGGCGAGTCGAGTATTCTCTTGAGTACGGCTCAAACTCTCTTGAAATACACGAGGATGCTATACAGCCAGGTCAAAGAGTCGTCATAATCGACGACCTCCTAGCCACTGGAGGTACTATTTCTGCCTGCGCCAGACTGTGTGAGGAACTCGGTGCGGAGGTCCTAGGAGCCTTGTTCCTGATCGAACTCGACGGTTTAGGCGCTAGGGAGGCCATAGAACCCGTGAACGCCCATGCACTACTCTCCTACCCGGCATAAGTAGATCCAACACTTTCCCGATTCTTTCAAAGGGCACCCGCACCTCCTAGAACTGATAGCGTGGCTGACGAAGGAGACAAGAAACCCGTACCTCCTCCTCCAGGAGGAGCCCCCCCTCCCCCTGCCTCCTTTCCTCCCCCAGCGCCCGCTGCGCCACCAAAGCCAGCGCCCGCTGCGCCACCAAAGCGTGGGCCACCAAGGACCAAGCCCGATGGAAGAAGACCGAAGGCTAAGCCGAAGGGAAAGCGTCAGGCCGGCAAGAAGGGAAAGCCGGGCCAGCCTCCAATAGGAAAGAAGAAAGGTGGCCGAATCAAGATTAAGCTCGGACTCAGGTCAAAGAAGATATCCGAGGACACAGATTCTTACACAGATCAAATCGGATGGACCACGTCCGGTTCGGAGACCGTCCTTAGCGATCTCAAGGACATAGAGGAGATGGAGAAGAAGGAGCCAGAGACAATCACCCACCACTGCTCCATGTGTGGCATAAGGATGCAAATCCCAAGACCTACTCGAGAGAGATACAAGGTCGTGTGCGCCTATCCTGAATGCGGCCATGAAGACCAGGTAGGCTTCTGATTCCATTCAGGTCCCAGTTACGAGGAAACCACCGAATAGCGGGGAATTACCATGAAAGTAAGTGCATCTGTTCCGGCTAGAATCAACATTATCGGTGAACACACGGATCACTTCGGGGGACTATCCCTAACGTTCTCTAGTCAACATCGCCTCGATTTCACAGCATCAATGAGAAAGGATGGGAGTAGAGGGAATCAAACGGTAATCAGTCTCTGGGAGGCTGCGGGCGGCTGGAGCGCAGACCTAAACGTAGATTCGGACATCCCACTAGGAGCGGGTCTGTCTTCATCCGCAGCCCTCTGCGTCGCAATCGTGATGTGCTCTCAGAACAATACGGACCCAATGGAGGTATCTTTAGAGGCCCAGAGGATCGAAAACCAAGTGCTTCGCTCGAACTGCGGTCTCATGGATCAGATATCCATAACGCACTCCAAGGAAGGGATAGCAACCCTGTTGGACTTTTCAAGAATGAGCATAGAGGAATTCAGAATGCCAGAAGATTGGCGATTCAAACTGGTAGATACTGGAATCAGGAGGAGCCTCAGTGAGACCAAATACAGCAGCCCTGAGATCAAAATTGGAACAAGGCGGATTCATGCCAAGGAGGAGAGCTCAAGGGTCATGGCCGCACTGAACAGTGATGCAAGGGCGCTGGGTACTATCCTAAACGAATCCCATGCATCGATAAGCGAAAGTATTCGTGCCAGTACTCCGGAAATAGACAGCACGGTCAAGGAGATTCAAAACACTGCAGGAGTATTAGGCGCCAGGCTTATGGGAGGTGGATTCGGAGGGATGATACTCGCACTTGTCGAAGAAGAAGACGCGCTTCCGGGGGAGCTTCTGATTTCTTCACGCTCTGCCTTCCTTCAGGAAACTCTCTAGCATTCTCAGTCGTTCAGGAGTCCCCATATCCCAGAATGGAGTCTCATCAAGATGCGCTGCAATCAATCCCGACATGGCGGGGTAAACCTCCTCCTCCCAACTCCAAGTTCCACCTCTCCCGAGACTATCTAGAACGGACTTCTCCACTATGCTAGTTCCCGCCTCGTACCCGTTCAGACCCTCTGGGTTATCGAGACGCTTGTCATATCGAATTACACGACCTCCCATATGTTCGAGATTGAACAATGAATGGCTGGTGGTCACGGTCATAGTCAGAGCGCAGCCCGAAGAATTGTGCGTTCGTAAGAGAGAAGGGTAGTCAATCATATGCAGATCATCCCCCCACAAGAGAACGAACCTATCTTCGATGAGGTCTTTGGCGCCCCACAGGGCCCCGCCGGTCCCTAGAGGAGACTTCTCCTTGTGGAACTCGATATCTACTCCTTCATGCGAAAAATCTTCGAATCGCTCTCCGAGATGACCGATCAATACCAGCGCTCTGGTGCAACCCTGAGCAGAAACCCAGTCTAGAATGTGCGACAAGATAGGCTGTCCTGCTACCTCGATTAGAGATTTGGGGACTCTCTCCGAAAGGCCACCAAGTCTAGTCCCCAGACCGCCTGCCAGCACCACTACCTGAGGCATCGTCTTTATTTCCACATAACTCGGAATCTGGAGGGACTAATAATCAGCAGGTTTCAAGTTGACTTCATTTTTGGTTAGGGGCGACCCTCTTAACCTCCTGCGAATAGCATCCGACGTGTCACTCCCCAGAAGGGCCATGGAGCAGATGGGCTTCTCGGTCTGCTGCCTCATGTGCGATGCTCCTGATGTTGCGGGCACGGAGAGATGCAAGGTCTGCATCAAGGGTCACACCAGAGCCAGAGACAGACTTACCTCTGGGAAGGCTAGGACCAAGGCGCAAAGCCTAGCAAGAGAACTCGTAACGATGCTTTCCGACCCATTCGGCTATATCGAAGATGAAATCCATGGAGAATCGATGCAATACTACTCCGACATTATCCGTGAGCATCAGCAGGATTCAGATAATCCCACACCAAAGCGGGAAAGAAGCCTGCGACTATCCAGAAAGACCTCATTAATCAGGGAGGTGGCAAACCAGAATAGGTGGCTCGATAAGCCGCCGGACGAGGACCAGATAGAGGAGATGCGGGAAATACTCAGGGATGGCGATGCACGACCTCCCCTGACTTGGGACGAACTAATCGCAGAGATTGAGGGCATGCTGGATGACTGAACTGAATAGCATTGATAGCAGACAATGTGGGCCAATAATTGATGGCCGCTGAGAGAGACCCCAGATGGTGGAAGGTCGATGACGACCCTCTTGAGGCTCACCACAGGGCAACAAGTCATCAGGCGGCCAGAGATGATGGCAACTGGAGGCAGCGCCGAATCCATGTGCAAGTAGGCTCGGAGGGAAGGGTGTTTTCCAACCTCTTCGCAGATGCTAGAACAGGAGGGGTTTCACTTCACAAAGGCTCGATATGGCACTTCTCAAGCACTGAGATAAGGCATCTCTCCCTTGCTACGGGCGCTTTCACTGTAGCGCTAGCACTAATGTTCGAAGGTGGCATATTTGGGATATCTTCCAGATTCCCGATTTACTGTCTGTTTGCATTAGTTTCACTGGCACCTGCCTTCCTATTACATGAGTTCGCCCACAAGTTTGTAGCGAGATACTACGGATGCTGGGCTGAGTTTAGAGCGGATCCAGGTGGTCTTAGATTCGGACTAATACTTGCTGCTATTCTAGGAATAGTATTCATGGCGCCGGGCGCTGTTATCGTGGCAGGTAACGCATCTAGAGGCCAGTTCGGCAAAATCGCTGTAGCAGGCCCAGTTACCAATATGGTCCTCTGGGCAATAGGTTACTTCTGTTGGCTCATTCTAGGACCATTAGGGATTAGTCCGCTAGATTCGATTCTCCATTACTGGCTTTGGGGTAACTCAATACTCTGCGCTTTCAACATGATCCCCTTGGGTCCCCTGGATGGGAGAAAGATCAAATCTTGGTCAGAGCCGATATTCTACCTATGCGTCAGTATTGCAGTAACACTGGTATACGTTACTATGGGTTTGGGTATCCTAACTAGGTGAGTCCGTTCACAACTGGATTCTCATCGCAGTGGAAGAACGTCATGAGAGCCCACCAAGTGATCATATCGAGGCTATTCACCACGTTCGCTACACCGCTGTTCTCCTCACCGTAGTCCTTGCCCCTAGTGTCCATCCACTGTTCCATCTCTTCCAGGGTATCGCATGTCTGGTGATAGCACCAGTAGCCGTCAACAAGGCCACCGAACCCGACGGTGACGGTGCCCAGGTTGTCCTGGAAGCTGGCGTGGTCGCTCCTGGCAGTAGTGTCTTCGTAGACGATGACTTCGGGCCTGTCCATATCTAGCCATACGTCTGTTTTCCAGGTTTCCTCGGAGTAATTCACGCCCACTAGAGTCCCCATCTGCTCCTCCAGACCCAACGCGTCGGAGCCGATCCAGTTCGACAGCCCCACCATGCCCGGCTGGTTTAGACGATCGTGATTGGGGCCGGGCCCGATGTAGACTCGTAGTGGCCACACCTCCGAGTCCTTGGGGTAACCATCCTCGTCGATTTGTGGGTCGGGATCTCCATGCGGAGCCCCTCCACCCCCCGGCCAGTTGACTCCTGCCATATCCAGGTTGATGTAGTTGGTAACAGTCACATTCGGATTGTCCTCCTTCACGTAGTAGTCAGTCCAGTAGTCCGAGCCGCGTTTGCCGCCCTCCTCCCCAGACCACAGGCAGAATACCATGGTGCGCCTGCTTTCGAACTCTGACAAAGCCCGTGCGGTTTCCAGCACCATTGATGTTCCAGCGGAGTTGTCATACGCGCCAACTCTCGTTCCGTATGTCCTGATACCTGTTATGTGTGGGTCTAGGACTGCGAGATTGGCAGGAGGAGCGACGTCGAAGTGTGCCCCGAAGACCAACCACTCATCGATGTAAACGCTACCCCACTTGTAAGCGCAGACGTTGTATGCCTCAGGATTCTGAGCCCCCAACATATCAGTGTACTCGTACCTGTGTGACATCACCTCAAGGCCGAATGAAGAAAATTCTGCAATCAGATATTGGGCAGCATCCTCGTAGGCGGCGTTTCCCTGGCCTGCCCACCGGTCCCAGTAGCCCTCCTTCCCATCGAATGGGTCGAGGGAATCGGTCGGGTCGGTTATGCGATAGAGCCGCTCGTAGACCTCTCTGCCATGGACAATCCCCGACGAGTGAAAGCCACCATCATCCACCGAGGTGGTGCTTCCTCGCACCGTCTGCAAGATCTTCACGAAGACAGGGCCCCCGCGGTCTTCGCTTCTGTTGAGAGTGTCCAAAGAGCCATTGCCGTACACCCTAGCAACCGCGGAGCCCCAATCACCGGAATCCCCTCCGTCTTCTAACCAAGATTCCCAAGACTGATCCTCCTCCCTTACCGGCCAATTGGTCCTCCCATGCTCCCCCACCAGCATAACTAGCATCGATACCCTTGGCGGGGACAGCAAATCAAGACTGAAGGAACCCCCCCTTTCGATATCGATAACGGTCGAGTTCTGAATGAACCCAGTGATGGGATCCCTGACTAGGTATGGCACGTATACGGACATGTCGCGCCCTGATTCCAATGAGACGCTCTGGAAATGTCCAGATACCAACTCTTCGGGACCGACATCCAGATCTTCCTCGGATAGGGAACCGCCTTCACCGCTCATACATCCGCTTAGCGGCGCGGATACAATCACGAAGACCATCAGGGCTAATCGCATGTTATCTCCACTAGGTGGCGGTCAGCCTTCTCTTGATCACTATTCCATTGTCGGTAACCTGTACAACCTCGACGGTTGGCTCGGGAGCGACGTATCCTATCGGCGAGGAGGCCATCTCTTCGAGAGCCTCTAGTGCTCTTGCCCTCTTCTTTCGCTTCCTTCTTGTCATCCTGCGCCTCACTCTCCAGAGCATGAATGCCAACAGCCCGATGATGTAGTACTGGACTTGGGAGATAACCCAAAACGGGGTCAGAAGAAGGGTGAAGCCCACACTATCGTCCCCCATTCCCTGGCTTATCGTGTATGAGATGACTTGACGAGAATCGTTATTCATTACAGAGGTAATCCTGCCCTCCTCTGATGTCAGATTCTCTAACTCCATGCCCAGAGGCATCGTGATCGTGTATGTGCCTGCAAAACTCAGACCGAGAGAATCATCTCCTATGTTGGCTAGCTTCGAAGTGGGCAGATCAGCGTTGGCGCCGTTTACCCTGACTCCCTCTGGGGAGGGTGCGACCATGCTCGATGAAAGGGCACCGGCCAAACTACCCATCGCTGCAACCATCGGGGTGACGAATGGGGCGGCTAGAGTGGACATAGAGGCGTCTTCGGTGACAAGGCCGAACTCAGGGCTCTCTCCATTGCCCCTGAGTATGCCGATCAACTCAACCCAGGAATTATCAATCCCAGCAGTCATACTTACCTTTGGAATATCGATGCTGAGGATTATGCCCCTCTCGTCGCCAATGACGTCGTCATTGTCCGTGATCATCTCGTGAGGGAACTCTATATCGATGGTAAAGCCAGACATGTCGATATTCCCGACACCGTTCCCCTCCTCTTCTGTCAACTCCCTGGCTGTGTCCTCAATCAGGTACTTTATGTCTCTCTCCAACTCATTTACGTACCACGGAAGGCCTGAGCTTTGGCTGGAGGATATGGGCATGCTCTGCTCGCAGTACGACTTCCCATTGTCGCACAAGGAGAACTCCACCTCAAGAGGGTCCCCTCTGGAACCTATGTCCAAAAGCGCCCTGAGCAGATCCGAGGGAAGAACGTCCAGACTCATGCTGGTGGAATCGGTGTTCAGTGAATCGAACAACTGATCGGGGACCGCAATCCTGTGGATGACCATGTCAACGGATAGGGCGAATTCGACCGTCGCGCCCTTGGTCAGCGGGAGGCTTGCGAACGACACCTTCCCTACGTCCATGTCCACGTCCATGTAGGCACAACTCTTCGAGGTCGAGGGACACACTGTGTCCCCTCCCCCATCGAAGCAAGCGCTCTGGACGGTGTCTTTGCATATCGCGTGGTTCCAGAAGAAGGAGTCAGAACCGGTAAGACCGATGACCCCGTTATGATCCCCGGAAGCCCTGTAATTCAATACGATAGAGTCACCACCCTGTGGAGTAGATGCCCAGGAAGGCAGAACAATCTCCATCGTCAAATCTGCACTGATTCCGTTAGGAAGCAAACTTCCCACGAACGTCTCCATGGTTTCATCGCTTAGGACCGTTGAAAACTCCAGCCCTGAGTTGAGAAGCTTGCTAAGATCATCCCCAGAAACCGAGTTCATGAAGCCAGAATCACCCAGGTTTCCGCCCAGCAGGTCGGCTAGGCTGAATGGGAAGGTGTGACTTACCGATCTCATGTATACCGGGTAGGTGTCATCCATGGCTACGGATCCCTCCATGCAGTAATTCACTCCCCTTTCACACTGTGTGGGGGAATGGGTGTAGTTCAGACCGCCCTGATCTAGGGGAGCGCTGGATACGTGGATCCATTGGAAATCACCCATCTGAACGCTCGACCCCCCACCTGAGTCGGTTAGTGCCTGACCGATCCCTGAGATTGGGATGTTTTTGGAGAGATCGTCCAGGTCCAGCAGCCCAGTATGATAGGCCATCCTAATCCCGTCGGAAGTGATTACCGGGATGGTCGCCTTGTCTCTAGGCATCAAATCTGGGACGCCCCAGCTACTCAGGCTACTGGATTGTATCTGGTAAATCCCTGCTGTTACCTCCACGAAGGCATTGCTCTCGTCGGAAAGATCGATTGAAACCCTGAGATCTAGGCTTCTGTCATCTGGCGAGACCTCTACCACGCTTGTAGTACTCTTGTCTCTCATCCCGATGGTCATGTCCAAGTCAGCGGGCTGGCTGCTGGGAGACAACCCATTGGGGTCGTTACGGTTGTCCACAGTCCAAAGACCAGAAGAGTACGCCCCACCGTCCTCGGAAACCTCCTCGTTGGTTCCCCACCCTGTCGCATCAGTAACTGTGGCATATGATGGTGGTTGGATGGAATAGGTCCCCTTGTGACCAGGCTCAACCCTGACGTCGAACTTCGTAGTGATTTCTGACCCCATCACGAGTAAACCCTCTAGGGCGGTATTCAGATTGGACTCGGTTACCCCATTTAGCCCATAAGTCGAGGAAATAGGCAGAGTAATGTTGACGTTAGTGGAAATGCAGATGGGGGGCTCAAAGGCATTGCCATCACTGTCGGATGCAGGGTCAATCGTACAATCGACCGCAGAGACCACCCCAGAGTCATCAGGTAGGAACACCCTATCCTCCCATGTGGTCTCAGGAGACGTAGAGCCGCCCCAGTTGGCCAAGAAGCCGCTTATCGAACCATCAATCTCCCCCAGAAGGGATTCTTGGATGGTTGGCGACGTGATGTCAGTAGGATCTGTATTCTCGTCGAAGGCGGACCTGAGTACGTCTGCGGGCAGACCATCGTTTGCATTGATATTGTCACTATTAAGTGCCGCGATCATCGAACTGGATGTGAACAGATCCATCCCCGACTTATCCCACTCCCTGATGGCCCAAGAAGCTTGGAATTGAATCTCGGTAGGGCTTGTCATATTGAAGTGAAACATTCCCTCAACCCAGCTAGTGATGTCCTGCGTCGCATCATCGGCATCTCTCCTGTCATCACAAACCCCATCTAGTCCCGGAAAGGGCTGGCAGAGTGTCATCTCATCGAATGAGTCCTCTGAAACAGCCGCTGGGGCCGCTACTTGCACTAGGAAAATCACGGATAGTAGAACGGCGGCTCTCCCCCAACCATATTGGGTTGAATTCTTAGCGTGCCGCTCAGCCATTGCGCAATGACTCTACGATTCATTGTTAATGGATTCGGTGAGGGGTATCAGGGTAGACACCAAACGATCTCTATTCTAGTTCTGCTTGTACCAAGCATCCGTTTCCTCCGACGACCCTCCCACAGACCCATCAGGACCACCAGAGTTCTGCATAGATTCCGGGCTGGCCCCGGCTTCGGAATGGTCGAGAACAATCTTGCCCTCCGCATCTAACTTGTAGCTTGTCGGGACCTCCTCCTTCATGGTAAATGCCAATATGAGTCCGAGAAGCAGTATCAGGAGTCCGCAGCACGCGCACGAACCTCCGCCTAGAGCTCCGAAGATACCTCCGATTACACTCCCAATCAACTCGGCAATAACTCCCTCTGGAACTGCAATAAGATAGTCCTCTGAAACAAACTCGTAAGACCCGCCGCTCTCGAGGCCCCGCACGGCCCCCATATGTAGCCAACCGGGAGGGTCATCTTCATACCCTAACGGCAGTTTTCCGTCTTCAGTACACGCATCGGCAGTGTACCCAGCCTTCTGGTCACTATCCCCTTCGATTACATTTACATTAAGTGTAAATTCGTCGCATCTAACTTCATCGCTTACAAAGATGTAGAGCACTCCATCTCGTGCATCGGTGTGGTCGTGGACCCCAGAACTTCCGGACCAGACCGCCTCTTCTTCGACCGACCACTCTTCTATTGCGCCAACACCTCTTGCACCCAGACCCCCAACCAGGATTCCCAAGACGAGCATCCCAGCCCCTATTCCCAGAGTCAGTTTTGCTGCGACGTGCATGGTTTGCGGAACCTACAGTTCCTAACAAACTATCCGATGAAGACAGAGAGGCAGGTCAGACTAGCATCGACCTCCCTGAACTCTGTCATATCAATCGACGTAATCGAGAAGCCCGCATCCATCAACAAGTGCCTTGCTTTTTTGTAACCCTCCGCCATGATTATGCGATCGCCATATGCGATGGTGTTGGCTGCGTAACCCTCCTCATCGGGAATCCAGATGACCTCTTCAGCGAAGGAAAGATCGCTTTCCTTCAGATGACCCTTAGCAGCAACCATGGTGCCTGACCTCGGACTCGAGCAGACCGTTGTTAGGTGCAACGTGCTCTTCGGTACATCGAACAACTGCACATCAATACCCGCCCCCTTGGCATGCTCAGCCAGAAAATCAGCACCCTGCTTGTTGGTTCTGGTAGAAATGCCTACCAGAAAACGATCGTCGTAGAAGACGACGTCTCCGCCGTCAAGAGTCGCCCCGTCAGGCATTCTGATTACTTCGAAATCATCTGCAAGATGTTCTGCCACCGACTCCTTCTCCCCGTCTCTGCTAGGATGGCCGAGGTTCGGAATCACGGCCACGTCATCCAGAATCACTGCTGCATCCTCTACGAAGCAGCAGTCTGGGAAATCTTCCAACGTAGGGAGGGTGATTACCTCGGTGCCATGTGCCCTAAGTGCTGCGAAATACACCTCTTGTGCACGTTTGGCAGCCTCGTAGTCTGGTACCCTAGTACCCAGATAGCTGGAAACAGCCTCCGCGTAACTTGGAGAGACTTCTCGGGTCAGAGCCCGTCCTCTTGTCCTGTCAAACGTTCCTGGCACGAACCTTCCCCTGCATAGTCATTCATAATTATTAGGAGAACGGAAGCAGTTTTCCTGATTCCGGAAGACACTTGCCCATCCATTATGGACGGCCACGGGAGTGGGTTGACTGTAGCAGGTGTTGTTATGGAGGAACTGAGAAATCTTCTGGGGGCGAGGAACCGGCACATCAGCAAAGCCCTCTCCATTGCACATGGAAAGCCCCTGCACATAGTGAGGGGGGAGATGCAGTACCTGCACGCCTCGGACGGTACTAAGTACCTGGATCTAGTGAACAACGTTTCCCATGTAGGTCACTGTAACCCTCATGTCGTTGAAGCCGGCCAGAGACAGATGGCCGTTCTGAACACAAACACCAGGTACGTGTACGAGGAGCTAACCGGGTATCTTGGCCGACTATCCTCCACCCTGCCCGAGTCCTTGGCTGTGGGTTTCTTGGTAAACTCAGGCTCTGAAGCCAACGAACTCGCGGTCAGGCTGGCACGATCATACACAGGAAATCACGACATGGCTGTGATTGAGGGCGCTTACCACGGACACACGGGAATGTTGATCGACCTGAGCCCATACAAGTTTCGAGGGCCTGGGGGAAGAGGCTCGCCAGAGTCATGGGTGCATGTGCTGCCCATCCCCGACACATACCGTCGTCCCACTATTGACTACTCAGCAGAGGCAAGGGAGGGAATGGAGCAAGCGGGCCCATTGGCGGGCCTTCTGATAGAGTCCATGCTATCCTGTGCGGGGCAGGTGCCCCTACCACCCAGTTACTTCCCAGAGGTCGCCTCAGCAGTCAGGAACCAAGGGGGGATACTGATTGCAGACGAGGTACAAGTAGGGTTTGGTAGAGTCGGGACACACATGTGGGCTTTCCAGGAGAGCGGGGTAACCCCAGACATCGTGGTGATGGGAAAGCCGATAGGGAACGGGCACCCCTTGGCAGCAGTCTTCACGACATCAAAAATCGCCTCTTCGTTCGGAGACATGGAGTTCTTCAGCACGTTCGGCGGGAATCCAGTCTCATGTGCTATCGGAATGGCAGTGATGGACGTCATCGAGAAAGAGGGCCTGATGAATCGAGCCCATGTCCTAGGAGAACGCTTCAAGAACGGTCTGAATTCTCTAATGCAGGAACACGAGTTGATAGGCGATGTTCGCGGGCGCGGACTCTTCCTCGGAGTCGAGATGGTGAAGGACAGGAGTACCCTCGAACCTGCAGCTATGGAGGCGTCAGAAATAGTGGGTAAGATGAGGGATCAGGGGGTGCTTCTGAGTACGGACGGACCCCTTCATAATGTCATCAAGATAAAGCCACCAATGGTCCTAAACCATGACGACGTGGATCAAACGCTTTCAAAACTCCAAAACTGCCTTTCCGTGGTGCGACGTAACAAGGCTTAATTTGGATCAGGTCAAACGTCCGTTATGGAACAAGACGGACAACCCGTACATCAGCGATTAGGAACGCCAGAATTCAGCCCTCGACCACAGCAGATGATGGGGTTCTTGGATGCACTAAAGACAGTATTTAGGGAGAAGTATGCTACCTTTTCAGGGAGGGCATCAAGATCGGAATATTGGTGGTCGTATCTAGGCCTATTTGTGGCATCTATGTCCTTGCAAATTGTTGGTTTTGTCGGCGCGATTATATTAGGGAGCATCAACGAAACTCTTGCATTAGTACCTTTATTGATCATGATCGCAGGTATTTTCGCACTCTTGATACCTACCCTGGCTGTCAACGTCAGGAGACTTCACGATACTGGGAAGAGCGGTTGGATGCTAATAATCGTCCTAATCCCGTGCATCGGATTCATACTCTGGCTAGTTTGGATGATTGAGGACGGACAGGCACATGTAAACGCATATGGGCCGGTTCCGAATAATCTCATGGAATGAAATAGAGCCTCTATTCCTCTTCCGATTCGCGTTCGCTTAACAGACGCACGTCTCCAATGCCCTGAGCCTTGCCTAACTGAAAAATAACCGCTGCCACCATTACAAGGACCACTATCTCCAAGCCGAAGAATGGTATCCACGACTCCCTTGATCCTGATATAGCGGAATCGCTCGTGTCATTGGCGGGCTCAGGAGAAACCGGCTCTTGCGTGGGCTGCACGATGACAGTCCCCACCATGCCGACGCTCTCATGGGGCTCGCAAACGTACTGGTGAGTCCCGTTTGTTCCCTCTTCGAACGTGAATGTATAGTCCACGTTTCTGGAGGTATCCCCCGAATCAAACAAACCGTCCTCTGCAACTGCGTTGTGCGCAAGTAGCTCGCCACTCCAGAAAAATCGCACAGAATCACCCTCAGTAATGGTGACAGAAGAAGGAGAGAACCTCAGGTTCGTGCTATCCACCGTTACCACGACCTGTTCGGATGTTGAGACTTCCGCGAGGGATCCGGGAACCATAGCTCCGAGCAGAGAGACTACAACCAATAGGACAGTCCTCATCGAACCATTCAGGCCGAATTTGGTATACACCTTTTGCGGCTTTTTGCATGAAATAACGAGTATTTGCAGCAGATTATGGTATGTTTTTGCCATCGGGCCAGAGAATTTCGGATGAAGAGGATTAGAACGGCACAATCAAATCCTAACTTGTACGTAGTCACCTTCTACCCTGGTTTCGTAAAGCGGCAGATCCTTCTTCTTGGACATCTTTCCCACCAGCTTCCCATATGGCGGG
>TARA_B100001115_G_scaffold182950_1_pt1 | contig 16368 bp, 10 predicted proteins | sample TARA_B100001115 | Tara Oceans TARA_B100001115 (sample SAMEA2622652) | marine metagenome | biome: marine biome (ENVO:00000447); feature: surface water layer (ENVO:00002042); material: "saline water (ENVO:00002010), including plankton (ENVO:xxxxxxxx)" | depth 5 m | reverse complement strand
AAGGCATCGACGACCTTCAGGGCATGCCCGGATATCGGTCCCTTCATCGCTTCGCTGATTGCCCTCCTGAGCTTTTCCTTCGCTTGTCGGGCCTTGGCTCCGAGTCGCCCTACGTCGAGCTCGGTCTCGCGCATTTCCGTCCCGCGGACGTCAAAGAATCTTCCGTCCGAAAATAATTTGTAGTTATGGTCGAGGGCGAAGACGCTCCTCGAGAAGCGGTTCTTGTCCCAACCGGGCCGGGGATCGTACCAGAAGAAGCACCAGTCCCTTCTCTTGCCGGGTTTATCGAATAAGCTTCGGGCGAAGCTATGCCCGTCGATTTGCCGTTCCGCCGGAACCTTTGTCTGGGCCAACTCCGCGAGGGTGGGAAAGAAGTCGGATGCGTCCACCAAGTCCGAACTCGTTCGGCCACCCTTGATCCTGCCCGGCCAGTTGGCGATAAGGGGAACGCGGATGCCGGTCTGGCTGGGCGTAGCCTTCCCTCCCTGGACCTGCTTGCCGTTGAGGGTGGAAGTCACTTCTAGGTGAGTGCCGTTGTCGGAGTAAAACAGGACGAGCGTATTCCGCCGGATCCCGAGCTCATGGATCCCGGAGGTCAATCGGCCGACCAGCTTGTCCATGTAGGCGACCATATCCGAGAAATAGCGCAGGTCCTCCTCGTCTCTGTTTCCGGGATCCTTCCATTCCTCGGAGTCAGGCGTGGGAACCATGGGCCAGTGGGGGAGGGCCATCGGGTAATAAACGAACATGGGCTTTTGCCGGTTGCGCTTCATGAAGTCCAAAATGAAGTCGACCGATATGTCAGGCCCGTATTTGTCTTTGCCCTCGGTTACGAGCTTTTCGTTCTTATAATAAGTCGGGCCTGCGTAGCGGGAGCCCTTGTCCTCTGTGTGCCAGGAATGGAAAAGGCAATGCTCGTCGAAGCCCGCCTCGGTCACTTTCATCCCTTTGCCCCGTCTGAGTCGGGCATTGGGAAAGTCGGGCGGGTCGTAGGACTGGAGCTGCCACTTCCCCGAGATGCAAGTCTTGTAGCCGGCGTCCTTCATCATGTGACCGAAAGTTCTTTCCCTCGGATCGAGAATCCCGAAATAGGTCCAGTTGCGGTGGTTGTATCTACCCGTCATGATTTGCACCCGGGTAGGCGTGCAGAGAGGCTGCGAGTAGGCATGGGTAAAGCGAAGGCCTTCCTTGGCCAGCTTATCGATGTGAGGGGTATGGTAGGAGGTTCCCCCGTAGCAACCGAAGCCATCAATCCCTACGTCGTCCGCCATGATGAGGAGAACGTTGGGCTTGCTCCCCTCCGAGGCAAGCAACGGGAGAAGGAGGAAGACTGAAGCGAAGCGGTACGAATTCACTTCACCATGAGCCGAGGCGAGGGTTCGTCGACCCATCCGGCCTTGCGTTGACCTTTGCCCGGTCGGTTTAGGTCGCCCAGGTCTTCACGAGCTTTTTCGGCGAGGGCCAGCAAACGCTTTACGATCTCCGGTTTTTGGGCCGCAAGGTTTCGGTCCTCGTGGATGTCCTTGGCCAAGTTGAAGAGCTTGAGTTCCGTCTTCCCCTCGGGTTTCCCCCAGTTGCGCTTCTTGGACTCCATGGGTACGAAGAGTTTCCAGTCGCCCGAGCGAACCGCCTGCAACTGGTCCATCTGGTAGTAATAGAAGGCTTCCCTCGGGTGTGCGTTGGTCTTGCCCAAAAGAATGGGAAGGATGTTTTTTCCGTCGATGACCTTGTCGCCGAGTAGCTCGGTGCCTGCCAAGGCCGCCGCGGTGGGAAGGAGATCGAGCGTGCTGGTGATCGCTCCGCTGCTGCTGCCTGGGGGAATTTTCGTGGGCCAGCGAACGACGCAGGGCACCCTCATGCCACCCTCGTCGGTACGACCCTTTCGCCCGCGCAAAGGGAGGTTGCTGCCCTGCTTTTCACGGGCCGAGCCGTTGTCCGAGGTAAAGAGAACAAGGGTGTCGTCGTCCACCCCTTCCTCCTTGAGGGCCTTGAAGAGCTCTCCCATCGACCAGTCGATCTCATGGACCCAGTCCCCATAGGCTCCCGCCTGGCTCGTGCCTTTGAATTTTTCTCCCGGAACGAGAGGCAGGTGGACAGCAGTGTGAGGCAGATAAAGAAAGAATGGTTTCCCGGCGTTTTTCCTGATGAAGGAAACCGCTTCCTGGGTGTAGCGGGCCGTAATGGTGGTGTCCTTCTGGACGCTGTCTTCGATTACCTCCAGGTTTCGCACGAGGGGAAGGGGTACGTTTTTACGGTTCATGTCGTTGCTGTAGGGTATCCCGAAATAGGAATCGAACCCATGGCTGGTGGGCATAAAGTCGGGGTGGTCGCCGAGGTGCCACTTCCCGATGCAGGCGGTGGCGTAGCCCCGTTCGCCGAGGACCTCCGCAATCGTCCTTTCGCTTGGGTTGAGCCCTTTTCTGGCTGCAGGGAAAAGGACGCACAGGTTCTTTTCGTCGACGTGCATGTTGACCCGCCTTGGGTAGCAACCAGTCATCAGACTGGAGCGGGAGGGCGTGCAAACCGGGCAAGTGGAATAGAAATCGGTCAAGCGCATGCCCTCCCTGGCCATCCGGTCGAGGACTGGTGTGGCGTGCGCCTTCGATCCGAAGGGACCGATGTCTGAATAGCCCAGGTCGTCGCAGAATACGATGATTAGGTTTGGCTTGGATGCGGCTCCATGGACCAAGGAAGAGGCCAAAATCGCGAGCAGGGGGACAAAGAGAGAGATTGTCTTCATGGGTCGCAAGGTGATTTGCAGGCTGGCGGTTTACTTTTTGGAGAGGAGCTGAAGGGCTTTAAGGACGAGCGGGTCCACCTCCTTTTCAAGGTCCGAGCGCGTATTCCTCATAGGCACGTCCACGGGTACGCCCTTGCCTTCGTAGCAAGCCATGTCTGCGGAGTAGTACACTTGGAAGGAAAGGGTGTATTTCCATCCATTGGGCAATTTCTTCTCCAGCATGTTCGAAAAGATTCCATTGGTGGGTTCCCCCACGATCGTGACCTGCGGGAGTTCGGTCATCACCATGGCAAAGACGTCCGCTCCGCTGAAGGATGCATCATGAGTGAGCAGGACGATCGGTTTCGAGTAGGTGTTTTCATGCGGATTAAGGTACCGGGTCTTGAGCTCCGCAAAGCCATCCGGGCCGGGTTTCGTCTTGGTCTTGCGGTGATGCCCAACCCTTTTCCTGTCGGCAAAGCGGCTGGCGATCTGGTAAACGCATTGGTCGGTCCCACCTGGGTTGAGTCGAATGTCGATGATCAGTCCTTTCGTTCCGTCCATCGAAGAGAGGACTTTGTCGAGGGCATCATCCAGTTTGTTGGGGCGAACCCCCTCGAACTCCGTAATGAGGAGATATCCCAAGTCCTTGCCCCTGCAATAGACAAGCAGGTCGGTTGCATTCCTAGGTTCCGAAAATCCTTTTTTCCGGAGGGTTTTGACGACCACTTGCTCAAATTGCTTCTCCAGTTTGCGGGTATTGAACTCCTTGAAGAAATGTGGGGTTTTCTCGGGGTTATAGAGGTTTTTCTTGCCGAGTGACTTGGCTTTGAGGTTTACGTGACCGTCCTTGAGGGGCTTGAGCATTTCGCACAGCAAGGCGTAGAGTTGCTCGTCCGTGGTGTCCTTGCCGACCCGTGGACGATACTTGTCGTACTGAGCCTGCCAGTCGACCCCGCGCAGCTCAAAGAAGGCATACCTCTCGTGAAAGATTGTCCAGAGCGCCTCGAAGTTTTTCACGGGATCGGAAGATTCCTTGGCTCCGAGCAGGGTCAATCCATTGAGCATAAGCACAAGGGACAGGGCGAGAGGGGAGATTTTCATACCCTTTTCTGTTTTCGCCACCTTGCGGGGTCAACCCCGTAAAACTTACTCATGGCCCGGTAGATTTGCGGGCATTCCCTTCTCAGGCGCGATCCTCGTTCGAAGAAGGCGGAGGTTCCGCATGAAAAGATTTCAGGTTTGTCCCCCTGTATGCTCTCGTAACCTCCGTATGCCCGGATGGAATAATTCCTGCCGTCCTCGTAGGCCTTCATCAGCCTTGCGTGTTCATGCTCGACCAGATCTCTCCATTCCTCGAAATCCGGAGAAGCGTTGGATACGGGAATGCTCTGGGCCACGCCATCGTCCGCAAAATCGATCAGGTGGGCGAACTCGTGGAGAACGAGGTTATGGCCGTCCCTTGCCTGACCGATGGTTTTCTTCAGGTAGCCCCAGCTCAGGTTGACCTCGTGCCGGTCGGCGCTGCCCCGGGCGCTTTCATTGCCCTCGATCTCATGTTCCCAGAGATGGATCACACGGAGGTGCCGGTAGTCGGAAAGCGGGCGTTTGACGATAAGCAGGCATGCCTCGGCCGCCACCAGCAGCCGCATTTCCTCAGTTGCCTGGTCGCGTTTCATGAAGGTGATTGGAAAGTGCTCGAGGAAGGCTAGGATTCTTTCCTCCCAAGGCTTCATGAGTTCCTTGGGAAGCCAATGGTAGAGCCCCATTTTTCCCGCAATGATCTTCCTGCTTCGAGGGTCGAGGCGTTGACCTTTTTTTTGAGCCATCGCTTGGTCGAGCATGGTTCCCCGGTCATTGGTGAGTTTCCCGGCGGCCCTCTTGCTTCGCCCTTTTTTCCCCCCCTCGATGGACCAGACTACAAACCCGAAAGCCAGGGTCCCGGCCAGAACCACCAAGCCAAGTTCCCCCGCCGCTCCTCCCCCCGCGCAACCGCCGCACAGCAGTAGCGAAACAAGCCAGACGAGTCGGGTCATTTGTCTTTTCTTAGGTCGTTGTCGCGCACGGCCTTGAGCTTAGCGGCCAATTTCCGCTTGAAGGCATTCACAACGGGTTGAAATTTTTTCTTTCGGGCCAAATTGACGTACTGCTTGGGGTCGTTCTTCATGTCGAAGAGCTCGATTCCGTTTTCAGCCTTTTCGCCGTACTGGATGTAGGACCAGCTTTCCTCGCGCAAGAGAAACCCCTTGCGCATGGGAGCCACGCAAAAGGCCGAGTCCCTTACTTGATGGGTCGGGTCGTCCAGCATCTCGGAGATATCCTTGCCCTGGAGACGAGGCTGGGCTTCCAGCCCGCAGAGCGATGCTAGGGTAGGGTAGAGATCGAGCAATTCCACGAAGGAGTCGCACACGGCGGGCTTCTTTCCGGGTACGCTGATGATGAGGGGAACTTGGGAGGATTCGTCCCGAAGGCTGACCTTGGCCCAGAAATCATGCTCGCCGAGGTGGAAGCCATGGTCGCTGGTGAAAATGACTATGGTCTCGTCCCGCAAACCCGACTTGTCCAGAGCATCCAGGACCTTGCCGACCTGGGCGTCCAGAAAGGCGACCGAGGCGTAATACCCGCCCACGGCCTTTTTTTGACGCCGCAGGTCCATCTTCATGTTGGCGCTTGTGCAGTAATTGATGCCTGCCTTGGGGATGTCGTCCCAGTCACCCGGGATCTTGGGGGGGAGGACCATCTTTTCGTAAGGCTTGAAGGGAGGATAATAAGATCGCGGCGCCACGAAGGGGACGTGCGGGCGAACGAAGCCCACGCCAAGCCAGAAAGGGCTCTTCATGGGCTTGCCGATAAGCTCGACCGCCTTTTGGGCCGTCTTACCGTCGGAGTGGACCAAGTCGTCGCCGTCGGCTTCGACCACCACGAAGGTGTTCCCGCCCACTGCGGGCTTTTTGCCGTCGGGGTTGTTTTGCAGGGTCTCCCCGTCTCCGGGCGCTCGCCACTCGGGACCTTTACTGTTGAAGCGTTCCGTCCAGGAGGCCTCGTCGTCCGCCCCGTGACCACCTTGTTCGATACCTCCGGGCACACCCATATGGAAGATCTTGCTGACTCGGGCCGCGTAATAGCCGTTGTTCTTGAAATGCTGAGACCAAGTCGCCCTGTCGCCGATCTGCGGCCGGGGATTCTTGTACCCGAGGGCTCCCGTGGCATGGGGGTAATACCCCGACATGAAGCTGGCCCGCGAAGGTCCGCAGTAGGTTCCCTGGCAATAAGCCTGCGTGAAGCGCGTGCCGCGTTCTGCCAGGCTGTCGATGTTGGGCGTCTTGCATACCTTGTTTCCATAACAGGAAAGGGCGGTGGAAGTAAGGTCATCGGAGATGATGAAGAGTACGTTCGGCTTTTTGCCGGTGCAGGGATAGGCTCCGGCGAGGATGAGGGCGAGCAATGCGCATTTTATTTTCATGGTTTTTTCATGTTGTTGTGTTTGCCTGTAAAAATACAAGCAGGTAATTGAAGTGTCATGGAGATAAGCTCGCTGAACCAAGCCCCCTTAGACAGGTCGCCCAACTCACGAAAAGTCGTGGCCTTTTTAGTTGGGCTGGCATTCCCCTTGTTTTGTCTCGGCTCGGGCAAGCCGGTGCTTTCCTGGTCTTCCGGCCAAGGCACGGCCAGAGGGGAGCACGTCATCGAGGGAATTCGGACGATGGACGGAGGGTTCCTTGCGGTTGGCAGGACGATGGAAAGGGTGGGCCGATATTCCGACGGCCTGGTCGTAAAGATCGATGATAGCGGACGCCTCGAGTGGCAGAGGACCCTCGGTAGGCCCGGAGCCATGGACGAGGCCCGCTGCGTGGTGGAGGCCTCGGACGGTTTCATCATAGGGGGCACGATCAACAAGGGCGGAAGATCCCGGCCCGGGCTATGGAAATTAGGCCGGTCGGGGCAAACGAAATGGTTCCGTACCTTTGAGGGTGAAGGGCATGGGGCTGTCCGAGGACTGGCCTCGGGAAAGGCAGGCATTGTGGCAACAGGCTACCTTGGGTTCGCAGAGGCTGAAGTCCCCTTCATCGCCGATGAGGCCACCGGTTTTCTCCTCAAGACGGATGCCGAGGGCAACCTGCTTTGGCGGAGGGAACTACCCGTTTCCCAGGGAAGCAAGGTCGAGGTGGATGCCGGGAGCGGGCGGATCGCGGTATGTTCCACAGCATGGAGATTTTCCGGGGGCAGGGATAACCAGGACGGTTGCCTGATTTTATTCGATTCCCTGGGGAAAACACTCTGGACGAAATACTACGGCGGGGCGGATATGGATCAGTTTTTCGACATCGATCCCTGTCCAGGGGGCTTTGTTCTGGCTGGACACAGCAGGAGCCTTGGCGGGGGCGGTTGGGATGCGTGGTTGGTGCGCGTGGACAAGCGCGGCAATATGGTTTGGCAGCGTAATTACGGTCAACCCATGGGTGGGGATCCGAAATTGATCTACGATGAGTGTTATTGCGTCAAGGCTACCGCGGACGGTGGGTTCGTTCTGGCCTGCGGATCGGGAATCGAGCCCGAGAACGTTCGAAACCGCAGGGATCCCCTGAATGTCTGGGCCGCCTACCTTATCCGCACCGACGGGAAAGGCAGGGAATCCTGGAAATACCTTTTTCACAAGCCCCGTGACGGGCATAACGCGGCGGAGTGGGTAGTTCCCTACGCGGGTAACGCCTACCTGCTCCTGCTCGATAGCGACCATCTTGGATCAATGGGGGAGGAGAACTTCGGTTTTCTCGGAATTCTCGAAAAAGAGGCCCTGTCCCCGGGCAAACGTCCCTAGGTGGGAAGTTTGATGTTGCCAACTTGTCGGGACGCTTTCCTTTAGGTAGAAAATGAAAACAAGTACTGCTTTCCTCGTTCTCCCATGCCTTTTGTCTTTCATGATTGTCGCTCAAGGAGACGATTCCGGGAAGTCTCCCGAAATGCTCGCAGTAGAGGCGGCAGGCGGACTGGTCCTGCCCCTCCCGGGAGGGGGATGGGAAGTGGAATTCCACCTGCGGGGTCGCGATGCGCTGACCGATGATGGACTCAAGACTCTTTCCCCCTTGGGAGAGGTCTTTTCCCTCAACCTCAGGGATACCCGGATCACTAGCGAAGGGCTCGTTCACATAGGGAAACTTACCGGCCTGCGCAAGCTGCACCTCGAGAGGACCAAGGTGGAAGATGCCGGCTTGGCTCACCTGTCGGACCTCAAGGAACTCGAATACCTCAACCTTTACCAGACCGAGGTGTCGGATGAAGGCCTCAACCATCTCTCGGGCTTGAAAAAACTCCGGAGCCTGTATCTTTGGCAGACCAAGGTTTCCGATGAGGGAGCGGCCAAGCTCCGCAAGGCCCTTCCCTCCGTGCGCATCTCGCTTGGGCTGGATCTAGAAAAACTGGCGGCGGCAGCCCCCGAGCCCGATCCTCCCGAGTCAAGAGAGTCCTTGAAGTGGTTGCCCCACGGGGGGGGCGCCAAGCCTCCCTCGAAGTCCGTCCCGGGCTCCTTCATCAGGGTAAACTTCAAGAACCAGGGCAAGGAGCCGGTTAAACTGACCTGGATCGACTACGGGGGGGGGAAGAAATTTTACGCCGAAATTGCCTCCGAGGCGGTCAGGGACCAGACTACCTATTCACAGGCCGTATGGCTGATCTCCGACCTCTCGGACAAACCCTTGGGCTATTTCGTCACGGGCAAGAAGAACGCCAACGCCTTCATCCCCAAGAAATAAATGCCCCTGAAGTCCCTCGAATAGTTTCGACTTTTAGGTGTTTTATCAGAAAAATATTCATAAATGTTGAGTATCCGTCACTCGAGAAGGGATTTTCTGCGTTCGGGCGTGGGCTTGGCCGGTCTTACCCTCCCGACTTTTTTGCAGGCCCGTAACTCCTCCCTCTCTTCGGCTGCCTCGGCCAAGGCCTGCATCATCATCTACACTTGGGGCGGCATGAGCCACTTCGAGTCCTTCGATCCCAAGCCGGAGGCCCCTGTCGATCTGCGTGGTGAATTCAAGCCCATCCCGACGGCGACCCCGGGGATGCAGTTTTGCGAGCACGTTCCTCTCCTCGCCAAGCATTCGGAAAAGCTGGCCGTGGTTCGTTCAGTCCACCACAAGCAGGGTGGTCATCAGCAAGGGATGTACGTCACCCTGACAGGGCACGATCCGGTACCAGGGATCAAGGCCAAGGGACGGAACAATCATCCCTCCCTGACTTCCATGCTCTCTTATTTTCACGACCCGGCAGTCGGAACGCCCGCTGCCATCCGGATGCCCTACTCGATGTACGACAACGGCAAGCAGATGGCTGGGGAAGGGGCCGGGTGGCTTGGTTCCAAGCATGATCCCATTCTTTTGCGCACCCCGGCCGGCGAGCCCTATGGGGGCGTCAATCGTTATACCGACCGGGAGCTCAACCTGCTTCTCAACCTTGAGAAGGAGCGGGTATCCGGAAGAAATGCCCTGCTCGAGCAACTGGAGGGCACGCTCTCCGCCCGCGTGGGCTCGGGAACGGCCTACGATCAGCTTGATCATTTCCGCAAAATGGCATCGGATATTCTTCTTGGATCACCCGTACGCAAGGCCTACGACCTGGAGAGCGAGGACCCGCGCATCCGCGCCATGTACGGCGACCATATGGGTGGCCAGAGCCTCCTGCTTTCCCGCAGGTTGGTGGAGGCGGGGGTGCCCGTCGTGCAGGCCGTTTGTTCGGCCAGCGACCTGGCTGGCGGCGGGGGCGACAACTGGGATACCCACCGCGATCATTTTCCGAAGATGAAGAACCGCCTTCTTCCCGTCTTCGACCGAGCGGCCTCGGCTCTCCTGACGGACCTTGAGATGCGCGGCATGCTGGAGGAGACGCTCGTCGTCTTCCTGACCGATTTTGGTCGGACCCCCAAGATCAACGGGAACGGTGGCCGCGATCATCACCCGGGTGTATACTCCCTGGTCCTTGCGGGCGGAGGAATCAGGGGAGGGCAGGTCTATGGCTCAAGCGACCGCAAGGGGGCCGAGCCTGGTTCCGACCCCTGTTCCCCGGCAGACGTTCATGCCACCGTATACCGGGCCATGGGGATCAACCCAGACATGGAGTTGCACGATCAGCAGGGTCGCCCCTTCAGGATCTGCGACGGTCAACCGCTTCCTCTTACCTGACCTGCGTCCTGGATCTCCCTCCATCTCGGGCACCGGTTTTCATGTGCGTTGACCATACCTACCGCCTGCATGAAGGCGTAGATGATGACAGGCCCGCAAAACTTGAAACCCTTTTTGCGAAGATCGTCGGAGAGAGCTTTGCTCTCGAGAGACTCCACTGGGTGTTCGCGGTAGGAGCGGACGTTTTCAACGATCGGGCTCCCTCCGACGAATCCCCACAGATACCTCGAGAAGGCTCCTTTTCCCGATTCCATGATCCTGATGTAGAGCCCTGCGTTCCCGATGGTGGCCCTGATCTTCGACTCGGAACGGACGATCTTTTCGTTGCCGAGCAAGCGCCGGGTATCGGCTTCACCGTAGTGGGCGATTCGCTCCGGGTCGAACCCGTCGAACGCCTCCCGGAAGGAGTCTCTCTTGGCGAGAATGGTTCGCCAGGAAAGGCCCGCTTGGAAGCCGTCGAGGACGAGTTTCTCAAACAGGCCGCGGTCGTCGTACTCGGGGACGCCCCATTCCAAGTCGTGGTATCGGCGGTAGAGGGGGTCACCTTGAGGAGCCCAAGGGCAGGGACACTCGCTAGTCATATCCTCATTTCTAGACTTGAGTTCGCCAGCCGTCCAGCCTTTCGACGAAATGCCGCTTGCGCCGCGCGATAGTACTTGGTCTCGTTCACCTTCCGTGCTAAAAGCCGACCTTCTTCTCAACACCCGAGTACAAACGTCATGTCCGAGAAAAATCGATTCTTCACGACCGTTCAGCAGTCCGTGGCGGCCGTGGGTGAATGCCCCTCCTGAGCCTTTCGTGTATTTTCCGTCACTTGGGTATTACCTTGAGCATGGGATCGATCAAGATGGATAAGCTCTTTGGGACCAAGGTATTTCTCTTCTTACTTCTTGCTTGCCGAGTTTTGGCCGGACTTTCCGCCCAGACAACCGCGTCCGGCGGGAAAGCCCTCAGTCTCCTTTTGCATGAAGTCAGGCAAGCTCCCGTCATTGACGGGAACCTGAGAGATCCTTGTTGGAAAAAATCACCCGTGGCCAGGGACTTTATCCAAAGACAGCCGAAGGAGGGCGAGCCGGCTACGGAAAAGACCGAGGTCCGGGTCTGCCGGGACCGGAAGACCCTCTTCATCGCGGTACGATGCTTCGATTCTCAACCGGACAAGATTGCCGCCAAGGTCATGCAGCGGGATGCGAGCGTCAAGGGCGACGATTATTTCTTCATCCTGCTGGACCCCTTCCGCAGAGGCCGCGAGGGATACTATTTCCGGTCCAATGCCAACGGAGCCAAGGGCGAGGGGTTGGTCAACTCGGACATCCAGCGGCCGAATATGGATTGGGATACGATCTGGGAAGCGAAGGGAAAGGTGGACGAACTGGGCTGGACGGCGGAATTCGCGATTCCCTTCCGGAGCATTTCCTTCGACGAGGATTCCGATTCCTGGGGGATCGATTTCGGTCGCTGGTTCGCGAGAAAACAAGAGCGTACCAAGTGGATTGGCTTTGCCCGTGAGAGGCAGTGGTTCTCGATCGAGGAGACCGGCAGGATCGAGGGAATGGAAGAGCTTGAGACGGGGAAAGGCATTGATTTCAAGCCTTATGCCTCGGCCAAGTTCGTTTCCGAAGAGGGTAGGGACGACTTCGACTTGGAAAGTGGGTTCGATCTCTTTTACCAATGGACGCCCAGTCTCGGGGCAACGCTTACCTTCAACACCGACTTTGCCGAGACCGAGACCGATCAGCAAAGGGTGAACCTGACCCGTTTCCCCCTTTTCTTTCCGGAGAAGAGAGACTTCTTCCTGAAAGGGGCGGAGCAGTTTTCCTTCGGTCCCGCAAAGGCTCCTCTGGCCTTTCACTCCCGCACCATTGGTCTTTCTGAGAGCGGGCAATTGATCGATGTGGAGGGTGGATTCAAGGTTACGGGCAGGCAGGGGCCCTTGGGGGTAGGTATGCTGGGCATGCAGCTTGATGATACGGAAATCGGCTCGGGCGAGGTGTACGTGGGTCGCTTTACATACGATCTTTTCGAGGAGTCCAAGGCCGGTGCGATTTTCACCTCCGGGGACCCTCAGGCGGCTCTCGACAACCAACTGACCGGTGTCGATCTCGACTTGAGCAGCAGCGACTGGTGGGGCGGGAAAAGCGTGTCCCTGCACAGTTTCGTAATGTCCACGAACGATGAAATCATGGGCACGGACGAAACTTTCGGGAGTTGGTTCTCCTATCCCAACTATCCCTTCCGCATGGGTGGGCACTTGCTTCATGCCGGTGAAGATTTTGAGCCCGCCCTGGGGTTCGTTCGGAGAACGGGGGGTCGTTCGGGTTCCTTCCACTCGTCCTATTCCTTCAAGCTGGAGGATCACCCTTACGTGGACGACCTTACCGTCGCTGCAGCCTATTCCCGTTACGACCTTCTTGACGGGGGTCTGGATACCGAGGAAATCAACCTTAAGCTGATTGAGGTGAGAACCCATGAGGGCGACCGTTGCGATTTCTCGGTCGAAATCGAGCGCGAGATCCTGACCGTTCCCTTCGAGATCGTGGATGGGATCGTGATCCCGGCGGGGGAGTACAGGCAGGTTGAATTCGAGATCGAGTGGGGAACCAGCGCCAAGCGTCCCTTCTTCATGGAGGTGGAGATCGAGTACGGGGACTACTACGCCGGACATGCCCTCAAGCTGGAAAGTGAAATATTCTACCGTCCCAACCGCTTCGGTCAGCTGGAACTTGGAGGAGATTTCACCGATGCCGACATGCTGGTGGGTGACTTCGAGGTCTGGACCGGCTTTCTTGGGCTGCGACTCACCCCCACTACCATGCTATCCTTCAACAGCGTGACCCAGTACGATAATCTCTCCAAGCGCATGGGCCTCAACAACCGCATCCGCTACATCATCAAGCCGGGAAGCGACCTCTTTCTGGTCTTCAACAAGGGATACCTGAGGGAACTGGGAAAGTTCAGGGGTTTCCGAACCGAGTCCATCGCCAAGCTCGGCTGGACCTTCCAGTTCTAGCCCGGCGTCCCCGCTTACTTTTTTGCTTTCGATCCGGAGTCGTTTTCCCGGACTTGATTCACCATTTGCTGGGCGGTGTGGAGCTGTCGCTGGAAAATCACGAATGATTCGTCGGCACTGAGTTCCTCGGCGATCAGCTTGCGGGTCGTTTCCCTTCGGATTTCGTGAAGCTCCCTTGCAATCTCGTTCATTCGCTTAGTCGTGGTCCCCTCGACCAATTCCGAAGTGATGGCCTCCACCTTGGCGAAGAATTCGTCCAGGCTCTCCTTCATCCGCATGAGGTAAATCTGCCTGAGCGTGGAGGCGGCTCCCCACGCAATGGCCAGGATGGACAAAACCAGGCCGATGGTCTCGGCCCACTTCTCGATGAAACCGGGTTCGTCGCTGTCATAATGAAGTTTGGATCCCTCGTGAATGGCGAACTGAAGATGATGCGACTCCTTCGGATGCCCCATTTGGGCCAAGATGGGCTGGGAGCGAATCAAAACGCCTTGGCGCTGGTGGAGGAATCTCGTCAACTCGAAGGCGTCCACTTCATCAAGGTCGGCTCGACAGGCCAGTAGCACTTTGGTGCCCAAGGTGGGAAGCTTTTTCGTAGGCTCCGCCTTGCCGGGTCCGGTTGGGTAGGCCCCAGCAGGAATGATCGAAGGGAGGACGAAAGGGTAGGACAACCTCACGCTTTCGGAAGGCGCTTGCCCTAGCCCAAGAAGTTTGAACCCGCCCTCTGAGAGAAACGCCCCTATGGTTGGATTCCCGACTCCCGTAACGATGCAAAGACCCTTGACTTCACCACTCCTCAATGCCTGAAGCCCGTCCTCGAGGCTTTCGTTCCTCCAATTCCTCCCCAAGTCCTTGAGACCCATTTGCCCGAGCAAAGCCATGGCCAGGCCTTCGGTTCCTCCACCGGCGGGTCCGAGCGAGAGAGCCTTGCCGTCCAGGTCGGCTGCCGATTCGACCTCGGCAGGTACGATCACGTGTAGGGCCTCCTCGTATAGGGTGGCAATGCACCTTATGTTCTCGTCGCCGGAGACGTCGTTTTGAACTAGGCAGAGGTCGGCCTTGCCCTCGCCCAGCAAACTCAGGTTCTGCAGGCTCCCGGAACTGCCTTCGACTCGCACCTTCCATCCCTTGCCTTGGGCAAGTTCAGCGGCAAGGGTTCGGGCGACGTCGTCGTATCTGCCCCCATTTTCTCCTCCTGCCAGAATCCATTCCCTCTTGGGTGAGCCCGAGGTTATGAAATAGATGCAGGAAACGATGGCTAGGGAAAGAAGCAAGGCGATGCCCGCAATCCGGATTGGTTTCATGAATGACGCGCTAAGGGGTTGGGGAGTGTTCTTCGCATGGTATTGCGGAAATTCAGCAAATCCGCTTCCTCGAATCTCGTAAAGAGCCAATTTCCATCGGTCGGGCGCTGATTTTGCCTTCCGTTTAAAATACCCATCCATTAATTCTCTGTCGGTTGACTTTGCCCGGTTGAGCTTTTAGTGTGACGCCTTCCATTATGCCGAAGATCGCCCGAATCTTGTTCCCATCCCTCGCGCTCGGTCTTGTCCCGTTTTCCTGGTTGCAGGCAAAGATTGATTTCAACAGCCAGATCAAGTCCCTTCTTTCAAACCGGTGCATTGCTTGTCATGGGCCGGATGAGGAAGACCGCAAGGCCGGTTTGCGTCTGGACACCTTCGAGGGAGCGACGCGCGACCTCGACGGGTATTCCGCCATCGTGCCCGGTAACCCCGAGGGTAGCGAGATTCTCTTCCGAATAACCTTGCCCAAAGGAGACGCCGACCTCATGCCTCCCAAGGGAAGGGGAGAGAGGCTGAGCGAGGAGGAGGTAGCCCTGCTGAGGGAATGGATCAAGCAGGGTGCGCAGTACGACAAGCACTGGTCGTACAAGCAACCCGTTCGCCTCCAGACCCCGCAGAGTATCCATCCGGTGGATCATTTCATCCGGGAGCGTCTCCGGGAAGAAGGCCTGAAGCTGTCTTCCCGGGCCGACCGTCGAACCTTGGCCCGTCGCGTTAGTCTCGACCTGATCGGCCTTCCCCCCAGGCTTGAGGAGGTGGAGTCCTTCGTTGCCGACAAGGATCCCAAGGCCTATGAGAATTTCGTCGACCGGTTGCTGGCCCGTCCCGAGTTTGGGGAACACTGGGCCAGGATGTGGCTGGATTTGGCCCGCTACGCCGACTCGGCGGGCTATGCCGACGACCCGCCCCGTACCATCTGGGCCTACCGCGACTACGTTATCCGGGCTTTCAACAAGAACCTGCCTTTTGACGAGTTTACGATCGAGCAAATCGCCGGTGATCTTTTACCCGAGCCCGATGAGGATCAATTGATCGCCACCGCCTTTCACCGCAATACCCAGACCAACAACGAAGGCGGGACCAATGACGAGGAGTTCCGCAACGTCGCGGTGGTAGACCGGGTCAACACCACCTTCGCTACCTGGATGGGCACGACCATGGCCTGCGCCAATTGCCACACCCACAAGTACGACCCCATCACTCACGAGGAATACTTCCGGGTCTTCGACATTCTCAACCAGACCGAGGATTCCGACAAGCGTGACGAGAGGCCCACCTTGCAAGTCAAGGACGAGGCTTCCGAGCAAAGACGGATCCCTCTTCGCAAGCAGATCGAGCAACTGAAGCTTGCCATCAAAAAGAGCAATCCAGCCGCCGCGAAGGCCGCGTCTCCTGCCCGCAAGGGCCCTCTCAGGGCCCGCTTCGTTCGGATCATCAACCCTGACAAACAATCCTACCTTCATTTGGCCGAGGTGGAAGTTTACCAAGGCGGCAAGAACCTGGCATTGTCCGGCAAGGCCACTCAAATAAGCACGGGTTACAACGGACCTGCCAAACTTGCCACCGATGGGAATACCAATGGTGACTATTTCGTCGGCAAGTCGGTCACCCATACGGCGAAGGCTGACGGGGCCTGGTTGGAAATTGATCTTGGTTCCGAGCAGGCAGTCGACCGGATAGTTGTCTTTAACCGTACGGATGGCGGAGCAGGAAGCCGCCTCAAACAGTTTTGGGCGGTTGCCTATGATGTCGGGCGTCAACCCGTATGGGCTCACTTGAGCAAGAAAACACCCAATCCAAAGTGGGAAGGGAAGATTCCGAAAACGCACGATGCGTTTTCGAAAGCGGACAAGGATTTCCTCGCTTCTTATCTTCAGATGGATCAGCCGTCTTCTAGTGATGCGCTTACCAAGAAATTGAAGGATCTTGAGAAGAAGCTTGCCGCCGTAAAGGGTCCCACCGTACCCATCTTTCGCGAACTGCCCAAGGAAAGGCGCCGCAAGACCTTCATCCACTTGCGGGGTTCCTACCTCAGTCACGGTGAGCAGGTACAAGCCGGTTTCCCCACTTCTTTGTTTCCCGCTCCCCAGGGGGTTGAACAGCCCACCCGCCTGGACTTGGCCAAGTGGCTGGTAGACGAGAAAAACCCCCTCACCGCCAGGG
>TARA_B100001115_G_scaffold145294_2_pt1 | contig 16387 bp, 15 predicted proteins | sample TARA_B100001115 | Tara Oceans TARA_B100001115 (sample SAMEA2622652) | marine metagenome | biome: marine biome (ENVO:00000447); feature: surface water layer (ENVO:00002042); material: "saline water (ENVO:00002010), including plankton (ENVO:xxxxxxxx)" | depth 5 m | reverse complement strand
AATTTATTGAATTTGCGTTTCAAAGTTGGAGTCGTGATCCATGTAATTCCTTTGGTATACATATGGCAGCATTTAATCCTAAACCTTGGTTTAAGCAACCAGCGGGAACAAAAGTATCAATTAATAAGAAATATAATCCGTATTCTGATGAATGGGATGTTAAGAAAATAAGAATACCAATTGCTATTAAAGAAAATACTAAATCATCGTATGAAAATATATCATATTCTTATGAGATATTTAATGAAGTTATTATTTGGGGTTTAATGAATTACCCTAAATTAAATAATTTCTTTGGGAAAGATATAGAAATACACGGGACAAAAGTATCGTTTGATAGAGATGTATTTCAAAAAATAAATAGAAAAGATCAATTCTTTAGGTTAGAAGATATTAATAGAGGAACTAATGTCTATAAGAAATTATCTCATACGCAAAAACTGATATGTAATTTAATTAACGATTATGATAAATTCAAGAACAAGAAATATACGCCAATTTGCAAAAAGAAAAAATCAAAAAGTAAACCTAATTATGAAATCATAGATTACAGTAAAAAAACGGGTGGAGGTAAGAAGAATAAAAAGAAAAAGACAAGGAGAAAATCTAGAAAGAAGACAAGGAGAAAAACTCAAAAAAAGAAGCAAGTAAAAACGAATTGCATCCTTTATTATTTTACAATGGAGGGTTGTCCTTATTGTAATGACTTTAATCCTCAATGGGAAAAGGTAATTAAAGAATTTCCAAATATCACTATGAAAAAGGTTGAACGAAATGAAAACCCTCAATTGGTAAAGAAATTTAATGTTAATTCATATCCAACAATTGCTTTATCAAAAGGTCGGAAATTTGTAGAGTTTGATGGAGATAGAGGTGACTTAAATATGTTTCATTCATTCTTTAAAAAAAATGGTATTAGAACTGTGTGAATGTCGAACATGAAGGACAATATATTGCCAAATTATTAACATGATTAATACCTCCAAATTCTAATGGTTTTATATAATTTACTTTACAAGAATAAATATCTTTTTGCAATACGGGATTTTGACATGCCATACAACGCCAACCCTGTCTCATTGCTAAATTATTTTTTAAACCTACCATTTGATTCTCTTTATAAAAAGAATGGTTGATATCATACAATGGTTTTTCCTCTGCTTCTTTCATATTTTTTACAACTTTATAAACAAATAATTTTTGATGATTTAAGAGGTAACATATTACTAAGTATATTGAACAGAAAACTACAAAATAAATATGCATCTTAGTCGTATATTTCTCGGGGTATTTTTTAAATAAACAATAATATACTCCGATGATTGATATTAATAAAATTACTGATTTAATCATATATTAATAATACATATTATATAATAAAAAATGTATTTGGTTTATATTTTAAAATCAGAAAATTATTCCTATATTGGAATGACGAATGATTTTTTTAAAAGGTGGAAACAACATAATCGCATATTAAAGGGTGGGGCAAGGTATACATCAAAAAGAGAGTATTGGACACCGGTTTGTATTATTGATGGTTTTAAAACAAAATGTGAAGCAATGCAGTGTGAATGGAAATTAAAAAGGGTTCGAGGTATTCGGAATAGAATTTTAAATTTAGTAAAGATACTTAAAAATGAAGAAAAATGGACAAAAAATAGTCCATTGATAAAAAATCAAAAATTATATATGTATACAACTGATTTCTATAAACCATTATTTGAAAGTATTCAAACAAGAGAACTTGTGTGGTTTTAATGAAATATTATATAATATATATTATATATATAATGGTTGATGGTATTAAACCTGGTTATGATAAATTATTATTAGTTGATGATATTTTGGATACCCTTAATTTATTAAGTGATGATTTATTTGAAGTAAAAAGGGACGATAAAGGCGTTGATATGTTTTATAGAACTATAAAGGCTATTAAAATGGACTACGGAGAAGGGGGTTATAGTCGCTCAAGTACCGTTGGACTAGAAGATGCAGAAGCGGCCCAAAAGTCTGCCGCGGCCAGCGGAAGCGAAGCAAAATTAGTAAAGGCACGATGTAGATATAACTTCTTAATGAAGAAAAGGAAAAATGAACTCGTATTAAGTTTAAGGGAATTAGATGATTTAAATATAAATATAGAAGGGGTTGATTCTGGATCTGAAACTTCCTCCAGTGAAATTAGTAGTGTTTCTTTAGAAGAGTTAAGGAGTGAATTATTGGAGACTTCTAAAGAGAATAGTAAAAATGACCCTGGAGATACAACTAGTATTCCCGATGAAACAGAAAGTCAATTAGTATCGTTTTTAGGAGAATTAGAAAACGCACGACAAGGACCTATTATTGATATAATCAAAATTTCAAATGTTGGTGAAAAAGACTCATTTGAGGAAGGTATCGATTATAATCTAGATTGCGTAGATGAACAGATTAACGAAAAGTTGAAAACGCAAACCCCAAAATGTTCTGATTTTGTTAAAGGTATCTTTTCTAAAATTCAAAAAGAACAAGAAGAAAAGGTTTTTAATAAATTAAGAGATGGTCTAAATAAATTTAAAAAATTAATATTAGAAGAGGACTTTTTACAAATATTAGATAAAAAGGTAGATATATTAATTGGAGTAAAAACATTTTTAGAAAATCAGTGTTCGTTTAGAAGAGGTTCTTGGCGAACAGGTAGTGATGGTTCTGGTTTAAATTTATTAAAAGGATTTATTCAACAAGAAAACGCAAAAATAGATGAACACTTGGATCAAATAAAAAAAGCAATTGAAGAACATAATTCTTTATATGGAGATACATTAGACCTTAAAAACATTCAAGAGGTGGGGGTCCCGCAAGATGCCGAGTATATCGAAGTATTAAAAAAAACTACTGATGATTTAACGGCATTGGGTCAAGAAATGGAAGAATTTCAAACTCTTATTCATGGTGAAGGTGAAGAATCTAAAAATGAACTAATTCAGATTATTTATCATTTAATAAATGACGACGAAGATAAACAAAAAAAAGCATTGGAGAAAATTATAGAATCTATTGTAGTTGCTATATCTCAAAAATCTATAGAAAAATTTCAGAGTAATGAATCCCTTGATCAGGTATTTACTGGTATTTTAGATAATATATTTTCAAATTTAAAAGAAAATTTCAAGAAATATTGTTATCCCAAAATATCATACTTTAATTTTAGATTAATGGAGGTTATGAATATTATTTCACCAGATCAACGCCGTCATATAGTAGAATATATTAATGAATATCAATCATTGTCAGATAATTTATATGGATTGGATGGAATATTTGACATTATCAATGCTAATGATAATAAAAAAATAAATATAGAAGAAATCTATACTATCGCAAATAATGTAAATACTTCTAATTTAGGGAATTCCCGCCCTGAACAAAAGAAAGAAATATTTAAGGCGGAGAAGGAGACAAATTTTTTTGAAATAAGTAAAAGAGCAATTAATTATTATAAACATTTTGTATGTGACGTTGGTAATTATATACCTATTTGGAAAGAGATAGAAGCATTAAACAAACAACAACAACTTCTTTTAACTAAACAAAATGATCTAAGGTTTAAGAGGGAAGAGAAAACACGGGGTATACTTGGGAAAAAAGGAGATAAGGGGTCTACTATTAGAAGTGAGATTGATGAACTTAAAATAGAAGTAAGAGAGCTTAAGAAAGATATATCAAAAAAAATGAAATTGATCAAAAAATCACTCCCTACATCAGATTCAACTGTATTTTATAAAAAAATGATTGGATATTTTAAAGAATATGAAATAGAAGCAAAGAAGACATTAATAAGTATTCTATTGATGCTTGAAATTAATGATGTTGCCCCTGCTTTAAATGAGTCGATCAAGAAAGTTATTGGAGAAGAGAATTGGAGCGGACTCTTTAAAGATGGTCATGAAATAAAAGGTATGAAAATGTCCAAAGTAAAAACATTAAATAATCATGGAGAGGATGACTTTTCATTTTCCCTACCTGAATTTATAACGGATCGAAGAAATAAGTCAAGGAACTCTATTATAGCACGCTTTAGCAAACTGAATAAAAAATTAGATGAAATTAAGACTTCTATAATGACATATGGTAAAAATGATAATTACAGGAATTATAATTTGTATAAATATATTTTGGAAGAAGGTGACCATAAAGGGAAATTAGAAAGACTACCTGCAGCACCGAAATATACGAACGAAAAAGGGGTCAAAGCAGACTGGAATGTTGACTGTAGTAATCCATTTCAAAAGGGAGGAGGATTTGGAGATTGGTTAATTAGAAAAAATAAGAATAACTTAAAAAAAGGTACCAACTGGATGCCCGGTCTTGGTTATAAAGGAGCCCTTACGGGTGACTTTAAGGTAGATTGTTCTATTAAAAAAACTACTCTTAATTTTATTACTGAAAAAAGGGAAAAACTAAAAGAGTATTTAGAGAAAGTGGAAAAAATGGCAAGTGGTCTAGAATACTTTATGGGTAATTATAATGAAGGGCATTCATCTGCAGTCCAAGGGGACACGGAATACTTCAAACTTTCTAAATTGTGTAGTGACTGGGAAGAATTCTTCATGGGGAAGGATGGATTTTGTGCTCAAATTACCGATAAGAAACTTAAAGGTGATTTTACAAAATGTGGTTATGCGTGGGGTGTTCGTAAATTAGACCATGTGATTACTCACTGCGAGGATTCGAATATTATGAAGGAGGTGAGTTGGTCACGGACGAAAACGGTGTGGCGCGCCTTAACTATAGGGATTAAGCAGTTTATAGGTAAAGCAGTAGTGAAACTTTTAGTTAAAACGCCCTATCGATTGTGTACTTTTATACTTTCTTTCCCTTTTTTAGCATTACTATTTATTAAGAGGGGTGCTAGTAAACCGTTTGAAGTTCTAGATAAATTAATGTTCCACTATTTAGGATTCTTCAAGGGATCAATGGCTATGAAAAGGATGATTTCTGAATCTTGGAGAATTATTAAGAAAATTATAAGTCCATTTACCGGGGGTATAAGTAGTTTCTTCCGATGGATAACTGGAGGGAAGAAGAAAAAATCAAATAAGATATTAGAAAATGTTAACGAAATGGGGAAATCATCATTTAGTGAAATTGATCCGACGAATCAAAGAGGGGATAGTGATGGGGGTTCTGATGATCGTGGTGGGCATATAAATAGATCTCCAGATAATTATAATAAAGCAACCAGTTCATTAACTACAACGAATATATACGGATTACCAGATATATCTCCTCCTAAAGTTTTGGGACAGTATATGAATACAGTTAAAAATGAAAAAGATTTTAAAACCTCCTTTACAAATATTCTCGGTATTCTTAAATATTTATTAAGTTTTACGGACGATGAAGAAACACATCAAATGATTGGAGATTTATGGTCATTATTAAATGAAAATAGTATCTACGGTCTACTGAGAATAACAAAAAAAGAAAAAATAAGGAGACTTGATATAGTAATTAACGGGAGAAAGACATTCAATAAAATTCTAGATAGAATAGTCAGTTTAAGGGATGGTGTCACTCTCGTCGATGATATGGATGGTGGTGCTCCCCTCATGTTGACTGATAGAGAATTATCGACGGAGACTGAAGGGAGTTCTAAAAAAGAACCAGCAGATCAACAAGTCAGAATTTGGAAGAAATATTACAAACAACTAGTTGAACAAGCAATGTTCCTTAAAAGTGATTATTCAAAACAAGTTAAAAAAGAAGAGGCACTTTCCGCTAAAAAGAAGAGTGTTTTTGGTGATTTTGGACTTAAAAATCTTGGTATTAAGGCATTAAATGATGCTGGATATCAAAATGCAGAAGAATATCGTGAATTACAATTGTTAAAGGATGAAGGGACAGCACACAAAAAATTATTTAGTTTATTCAAAGGTAAAAATAGAGTTCAAGAGATAAAATTTGTTAGTGAAACATTATCTTCTATGGGTATAGGGGATTTAGATGAAATATATAATACCTATGAAGGTGAAGATAGTTTTATAAATGCATTCATTAAGCAGAGTCAGGGGTATCCAGGTGGTGCTGAAGGGGGGAAACCATACAATGCTAAACTTTTAAAATTACATAAATTGTCAAAACAGTCTGTTGTGAGAAGTAAGAAATTCGAAACTGATATGGATGATGCCGCCGCCAGCGTTAAAGCATCTTTATCAGGTGTTACAGGTAGTATTAGAAAGGGTTTTAATAAGAAATCTCAAAAACTTAAAAAGAATAAAGCAGATATAAATAAAAAATTACAAGAAGTAGAAGAAGATAATCAAAAAATAGAAGCAGCAGGTGAAGCAGATGATGTAGTTGCTGCTAAAAAATTAGAAAATGAAAAAATGATTAAAGAACTTAAAAAACAAAGGGCAGAAATTGATAAAAAACAGGCAGAATTAGAAAAAGGTCGTAAAGAGGTTGAAGAGATGCAAGAAGATGGTATAGGTTTACAACAGCGGTTATTAACTGCAAAAAATAAACTCGAAGAATTAGAATCATCAGGACCCTCTGACGGAGGGGATGAAGAATATAATGAGCAGGTTCAGTCCCTTAAAGATGAAATCGCTGAAATAGAAGGTAAAATAAATAAAAATAAAGGGGAAGTAAATAAAACAGTTTCTGAAGTAGGTGCTCAAGTTGATTTAGAAAGTGAAGAATCCGATATTTCAGATGTTTCAGAACCCGATGAAGAAGAAGAAGAAGATGATGGAAAAGAAGAAGAAGATGATGGAAAAGAAGAAGATGATGGAAAAGAAGAAGATGATGGAAAAGAAGAAGATAAACCTTCACCCGAAACCCCATCGAAAAATGTTACATGGGATAAAAAGAAAGACGACGTAATGTTTATCGATGGTGTGAAAGATAAATTATCTACGGTTCTAAAAGATAATGATAAATTTAAAAGGTTATATGAAGATTTAAAATCTCTTAAAGAATTTCAATTACCTCGATTAAAGGAGGATGTAAGGAAACTAAAGAAGAGAGAAAGAGTATTTAATTACCAGAGAAAAGTGAATGATGAAATAAAAACATATCACGAAGAGGTTTCAAAATTAATTACTGATTTAATGTGGTTAAAAGGTGGTTTTCAAAGTAATTTTGAAGATACAAGAGAAATTATTGTAAATCAGGATTATAAAAATGATGGGGATAATTCTGAGAATTCGATTGCCATAGTTAAGGAACATATGGATGAAGCAGATAAATACAGGAAAGAAGTAGAAGAAATGATTTTTGAAATGGAGAACATAATATCAAAATTAGATAATAGATATGGTATAGGTAAGGGTTCTAAGAGTAAAGATGTAAGGTATTATGAAGAAACATTAAAGCGTTTAAAGAGTATGACAGATTATGATTCTTCGGGATATATTAATGCTTGTAAACAAATTAATAGATTTACTCCTTATAATAAGGAATTATCAGGATATGATGATATATCAAAAGAAATTGAGGCATCACAGAAAAAATGCAAGGAAATTGCTAAGAAAAAAGAAGAAGATTATAAAAAGGAAAAAGAACAGTCTAAAAAAGAAAAAGATAAGGAAAAAGAACTACAATCTATGAAAAAACAATTAGAAGATGCCCAGAAACAAGCACAGAAAAATATTCAAGGTAACCAAACCCCGTCACAACCACAGGTACAAATAAAAGAAAAAATAATAGAAAAGAAAGTAGATTCTGGACCTCAACCAGGACAAGCACCTCAACCACCTCAACCAGGACAAGCACCTCAACCACCTCAACCAGAAAAACCGGAAAAACCGGAAGAAAAAGCACCTGAAGATGAAAAAGAAATAGTCCCTGAAATTGGAGATCCTGAAAAAAAACCTATGGAGTTAAATATGGGTAAAACTGTTGATCAAAAATTAATGGATATAACTAAAAAGCAAGGTCAAGAGTTAGTAGTCCCCCCGAAGGAAAAATTAGAAGAACTGAGTCGAGTTATGGATAATGAAAAACTCCTTGATATCATCCGTAATAAGGATTTCAGTAAATTTACAGAGAAAGAAATAAAAGATGTCGATGTCGTAAGAGACCGATTTAATAACTTTGTAAATGATTATTATGAATTATTGGATATGTTTTATAATTATAAGAAAAATAAAGAACGAGGTGAAAAGGGGGATGTTTTAGTTATAGTAAAACAAGAAAAACAAATCGAATCCTTAAAAGATATCGTTCTAGAATATAAGACAAATTTAGAAAAATTTAGACTAGCATGCGAGAAACGGGTTGATGAAAAAGAGGTTCAAAAAAATAAAGAAATGAAAGATAAAGAGAAAGAATTTAAGGATGTCTTCCAGTATATGCAGATGCTATTCAAAGAAGAACTAAAAGAGGAAAAGAAAGCAACAAAGGAAAATACGAAAATATTAAAAGAAGAAAATGAACTTCAAAAAGAAAAAATATTACTATTGGAAGATAAAAAGAAAGAAAGAAAAAAGAAAAAAACACCTAAGAAAAAAAGAGAAAATACGGGTAAAAAGAAGACTCCTCGAAGGAAGAAAAATAAAACACCCAAGAAAGATAAAAAAACACCCAAGAAAGATAAAAAAGCACCGGAAAGAACACCTAAGAAAAGTAGAAAATCGCGCGAAAGGACACCTAAGAAAGGGAAATAATTAATCTAATTTGTTTTTATATTTTATTTTTTGTATTGTATATTTAATTAATATGCAACAACATTATTCACCGAATTTAGATAATGATCCAATAAGAAATCCCCAAATAACAAGTTCTGAATTATTACCTCGAAAAAATGTATTTAGTATGATGAAAAATTCGAACACAAATAAAATAAATATATTTAATAATTCTAATAATAAACAACAACCAGACCTCTATAGAGGAAATATTTTTACGGAAAATTTTAATAGAAATGATGGTTTAAACGAAGAAATGATTGAAAAAGATAAAAGGATTCAAGAATTAGAATTTAAATTACAACAAATTGAATTTGAAAAAGATTCTTTTAAGAATAAGTTAGGCATTGTCAAGAAATATGAAGAAGAAAATAAAGTAATGTCTTTAAAATTAAGAGAAGAATATGAAAAGAATAAAGAGATAGTAATCTTAAAAAATAAATTATCCTTATTTGAAAAAAGTAAAAAAGAGGATGATAGAATAATATCAGAACTACGGAAAAAATTAAATACTGTTGAATTGGAAAATGATGAAGGGATTACTTTGAATATAATGGATACTAATGACAATGTTAGTGATGATGAAGAAATAAAAGATATAGATTATGATGAAATATATAAAAAAACATTAGAAGCTGAAAATACAAGGAATATAAATTTACAAAAATATAAGAATGATAAATTGAAAAGTATAATACATAAATATGTATCAACTATTGAAAATCAACATATTGATGATATATTTATTAAATTCAAAATAAATGAAAATACGGATATTACGAAAGATTTAATCTCAAAAATTATATTTGAAATAAAACAAAAATATATATAATAGTATATGAAAGAATGGGTTTCACCGATACCTAAAAAAGTCCATTTAATTTGGATAGGAAATAATGATTTTCCGGATTATTTTAAATTTTTCTTAAAAACATTTGAAACATACTTCACTGGTTTTGAAATAAAGGTATGGGGGAATAGTGACCTTAAAAGAAAAAACTTTCCATTAACATTTGATTACATACAGAAAGCAAAAAAATTACAAGGGAAACAAATGTATGATGAAGAGGGTAAAAAGATGTTTGATAAAAATATGGAACCACTTACATATTCAAAATGGGCACAAATAACTGACCTTATGAGATTAGAGATAGTTTATAGAAATGGTGGTTATTATTTTGACACAACTTTTGAAATACTTAAACCAATGTATAATGTTTTAAATAAGAAAAAACATAGATTTGTAGGATGTAATGAAATACCTAGATTTAAAAATGTAGATATATTATCAAATTCATTTTTTGGAGCAACTCCAAATAATCCAATACTTAAAAGATTATTATCAAAAAACCGATTGAGTAATATAGATTTTTACAATTCGTCGGTTGATTTTGAAACAGGACCTGGATATTTACGTTCGGGTATACGGTTAAATGATAACTATTTTATATTCCCTACAAAATATTTTTACCCATTTGTTGAGGAGTATTCTCCAGGAAAAGACCCAGCATACCGTAAATCAAGTAAGAATAAATGTCATAGTAAGAAGAAAACTAAGAGAACAAACAAAAGACTAAAATCTGGAAAAGGTCACATAAGGTTTCCATGTGATAAATATCCTGGTTCATATGCTTTAAAACATTGGCAATTAGGTAAATCATGGTTAATTTCAGAATATTATACTGAATAATCGATCATTAATGTCTTATTTTTATGCATTAAATTTTTAATAAGTTTATAAGAACATTTTTTTATAATTTGTTCGCGTTTATGCATATTATTAATTAAAGAAAAAAGACCACGTTCTTCTCTTATCACATATTTTTTATCTGCCATTTTAAGAGACTTTTGAATTTCTTTTAACTCATCAATCGATGCTAAAGAAATAATAAAACCATCATTAAAATAAGGGTCTTGTACACATGAAATTATTTTTGTTGCTTCTCCACTAACTGGTGAAATTCGATGGGATTTATACATATTATCTTCTGAAAAAAAGAACATACATAATGAAATCAACACGGTGATACATATAAGTATTGTATAGTTTTCCATTATTATATTACATATATATTATAAATCTTGTTTTATATTCATTATCATTTATTATTATACTTGTCTTACCCTCCATTTCCGTTTTTTTTATAAATTCTTCTGTTAACTTTAAAGTTTCTTTTGCTTCTTCATTTGTTAAGAAAACTAAATCTAATCGGTTATCGCTAAGATCTGTATCAATAAAAATAATACCATTTCCTCTATTTTTAGTTTCATCAATAATTATCTTTTTAATATTTTCTTCGTTGTATTTAACAAAATTTACAATATATTCAGGTATAGTATCAACATAATTAATATTTTCCATTATTATATATAATAGTATTATTTTACATATTTTAAACACATTAATTGTCCTGTAATGACCGTTGTATTGCTTCATTTAATTCCCTTTCTTCCCTTTCTTCTAATGATCGGTCAATAAAACCTCTCATCATATTTGTAAATGTTTCTTCCATTATATGTTCTGCAAGTTCTACTCGACTTTCTATACTTACACTCTCTTCAGTTTCTGGTTCCGGTTCTGGTGCGGATCCTGGTTCCGGTTCTGGTTCCGCTTCTCGTTCTAATGGAAATTCGGTCCTACAAACCGGACATGTATTGTTTATTTTAATCCATGGTTTTAGTCCTGGACACTCTCCTTCTTCAAAATGAAAAAAATGCTTACCACCTTTACATGGTAGTTCAATTACTGTTTCACCTTCTTTAAAATTATCTAGACAAATAGCACAAGATAAATCATCTTCATCCGTAACCTTTATTTGTTTTAGACTATCTACAAAATCCTTACACATAGGTTTAGGTAACCCTTCGTTTTCTTCTAGTGACCCCGTAACTGTATTTACTAAATCATCTCTAATAAATAAACTAGTATTTAATAAAAAGGGTGACCTTAAACCAATACCAAAATTTCCTATGCGTCGGAATTCGTCGGCGCGGGCGGTTGATTGTTGTAATAGGGTTCCACTTCTTATATGTTCTAACAACCTTAAAATATCATTATTTGGTTGTTCTTGAGACATCACTATATGTAATAGTTATAGATTTATTTTTTATATCGATTTGACCATATTTATTATCTTCAACATGTTTTATAAATTTTCCAATAAGTTCTTCTAATGTAGAATCATACATACTCTGATATTTTTTAGTTTTCCATCCGGCAATTTTTAAACTCTCAAAAAACACCATATCTTCCATATTGAATTTTTTATTTAAATTTAAATTTAAATTAAAATCAAATTTTTATATAATAATTAATATAATGGATTCATTCTATGAAGGTTTAAAGGATATGAAAGATTGTTTATATGTTGATCTAGATTCAGAATCGTCAGATAAAATGTTGTATAAATGTTCTAACGCAGTTTCAAAAAAAATAAATAATGCTCTTGAAAAAAAAGATGTTGTTGAGGGATTTTCATCTAATTGTTGTCCTGATGGAACTACAAACATAAACAATAACTGTGTACAAATTTGTAAAAACTGTAAGTATAATGATTGTAATACCGGTTCATCAAATATAGGAAATTTTTATAAGTCTCCTGTAATTGCTGCTGATGATAAAAAGGGGATTAAAAATATGAATGATAACGAACAACTATTTAATTATATTATACTCGATGTTCCAGATAATTAAGGCTTACATTCTTCCCATTGTATATAATTTTTATAATGTAAATATCCCATATATACTAAATTTATACAGATATAAAATTTCATTATCTTTATCTTCCTTATATACATATTGTTATCTGTGTTTACCATAGGGTTATTAGTATTTGCCTCAATTACAATTCTATTTTCTGGAATAGTATTCAAAACTACAAGATGATTTTGAATACCATTATTTTCATAAGACCTTACATTTAATCGACACATGGGACATTCTATTTTACCTCTATCAAACCATGTATGGAGGCAGTCTTTACAATATATATGATTACAATTCGTCTTACATAATGATTCTACTGGAATATTATTAAAACATATTATACAAGAATCATTTATTGTTTCATTCATGATTAGTCTTTATATAAAACATCAGAAAATTTTTTAATATTTTGAAAACCGTATATATTACAATCTTCAAAAGAACACTTGGTCTTAATTAAATAATACTGGAATTTTATCCAAGTCCTGTAATGTTTGCTGTAATATCCATTATCCTTTTTACCCATTTTATCTTTTAAATAGATGAGTCTAAATATATCGATACGGGAATATAATTCACGTTCTCTATTATATTCTTTATTTTTATTTGATAATAAAAATATCAAACAAGATGGTATTGGTCTTATAATACGATTATCTTTTATAAATAAATAGTAAAAATATTGATAGTTGTTAAATTCCGTATTAAGGTTATTTAAATTACAAAATAGTTTTTTATCTATCATATTGTTTTCTATGATTTTTATTATAAGGTCTTCGCACAGATAATCTTTTAAAGCACGGAAAGTTAAGTATTTCCTTTCCACATAAAAAAATTTTAATGTTTCCATTTTTATTATATTTTATCTCTTAAGCTTAAGTGGATTTAGAAAGGTTTACCAGTCACCTGGATCAATATTGTCATCTTCCGATTCTTCGTATGCTCGATTGCTGTAATTGCTCGTATTTGTCTTCTCAACCGCCATCTTCACAAAATCCTTTACAACCTCAAACGAGGCATTTCGGTCGTTAGAATCCATCTCGACGGTGATAAGGCACTTGTTTTCGCTTTCCCCGTCTGTCTTTAGATGGTGGAAACGGAGATTCCTCATTCGAATCTTACGGTCTTCGGAAACATTGACGCGCACCTTTTCCCCAGTAAGGTTTGAATCTGAAGCAATGATAGAAGCCTTGAGTTCTCCGACGGTCCTTCCTTTTGCTCCAATGAACTTTGGAATCATGTGTTCTTCCATCCCCACCTTGAACACGAATTTCGTATTCATAGAGTTCTTCTTTCTCTCCTTGATCTTCAGGAACACTTCCACATGCTTATTGAGGTTATTCTCCATGGATGAAAGGTAATCCTTGGCAACTTCTTCGGTGTCTGCGGAAACCTTACAGAGACACTCGTAACCTTCACCACCTTCCACCGCGCGGACGGTGCAACTGACCTTTCCATTGGGTCTCTCTTGATCTCCTACCATATCATTGTAGGTCTTGGCAATGACAAACTTCTTCAGGTTCGAACCCTTCGCACCGATGAAGGCACCCACATCTTCCTTCGCAATCCCAACTGCCACGACCATCTCACATTCAACTTGGGGTTTCTTCTCTTCCACCACCTCCTCTTCCACCACTTCCTCAGTCTTCTCCTCTTCTACCTCCTTGGCACCACCTCGAAGTCGTAGAACAAGGTGGAGAGTGCTCTCCTTCTGGATGTTGTAGTCTGCTAGAGTTCGCCCGTCCTCTAGTTGCTTTCCAGCAAAGATAAGACGCTGTTGATCCGGAGGGATGCCCTCCTTGTCCTGGATCTTGGCCTTCACATTCTCCACCGAGTCCGAACCCTCCACCTCAAGGGTGATGGTCTTGCCAGTAAGGGTCTTCACGAAGATCTGCATTGTTGTTCTGTTGTTAGTTTTGGTTGTTCTGTTGTTTCTCTTGCTCTTTTGTTTGTTGTATGCTTTCTCTATACACTAAGTTTCAAATTTTATACATTTCTTCTATTTCAGAAGAGAAATAAATAGGATTCTCTTTGGGATCTTCTCCTAAAGGTGAATAAAATCCATCCTTTTTGAAATTATATCCTATAAAATATGTATTGTAATCGTATTCATAGAAATCACTTGGACTCATAACCCCATTACAGAAATGATCAACATCGATACAATTAATCGTCTTAATAAATCGCGAAACTTTCCCTCTTACATGAGTATACATTTCGTCTTTTAATTCGCGAGGGCAACCCCTACAATATTCACATTGACATCCCATAATATACTCCTTATTTTCAGGAAGGGTATTACAATCAAGATGAAGGATATGTACATTATCGATAATCACTTTTTTCTTCATTTCGATAATATGTTTTATATACGCATTGTAGAAAGTGAATCGCGGTTTTTCTAAAAGATATCTTTTATAGAATGATTTCATAGAAAAAATAAAAATTTTTTTCTGAAGTTCTTTTGGCAGATTTTTAATTCTTTTTGTTAAACTTTTTCTCGTAATAATTCTTATACGTGTATTCTTTTTTTTATCATTATTTATTTGTCGTTTTAGTATTTTTTTGAAGTCCACTCTGTTTTTTAATTCGGCTTCATAATCTTGCATAAGTATTTATATTTAACTATTGATTATTCTATAAACCATTTGAATGAGCTTTTTCCTCTTTTTTTCATCTTTTTCATTCTCAAGCATCGCCTTAATGACAATTGTTGAGAACTTCATTATTCTTATATTATAAAAAAAACTATTTAAATCAAATTTTTTATTGATATAATTATAATGTCAAGTGATTATGAACATTATTTAAAATTATCAAAAGAAGACTTAATCACAATAATAAAAAAAAAAGACCATGAAATAAATGGTATTCAACGTGGTCTAAAGGATATGGGGAAACTGAAAAAAAAGTATCATGATTATAATCTTTTTCACATGCAGGAAATTTCAAGGTTAGATAAAGTTATCGGAGAGTTAAAAGGATTAAGGTAGTTTAGCGGGCGGCAACGGTTCTTTGGCGGGTAAGTCCACCATCATCTTCTTCGTCTGATTGATCAAGCGGTGGTTCCGCCTTCATGGCTTCCTTTGCTGCCATGATAGTGTGGACATCGAAGTAGTTCTGGTCCATGCAGGCAGGCATTTCTGTAACCTGGAAGGTGTGGATGTGTGCATTGATCTGAGTGTTGTGGGATGGAGGTTGAACAGCAGTGAAAGTCTTGAGATCTTCAGAGGAGTAGAGTTCGTAGATGAGAGACTTGACAGCGTCAGCATCTTGGCAAACATCCTGACCCTCTACGTCACGCAGTTGGTATCCAGGACCAGTGCGGTTTCCAGAGGCGTCCACCCCAGTCCTCTTTTCCTCGGAGAGTCCGCAGATCGCCTTCGCGAAATAATCGCGGATGGTAGTTGAAGACTCAAGACCTAGTTCTGCTGCCTTTGCGAGAACCTTTTCCCCGCAATCCGAGATCGCGACGTTGTTCTTCAGGTTGAGGACGGCACGCTCAAGGAACTCAACACGAGCCTTGAAGTCTTCATCCTCCTTGTCGTCGGTGTGGAGGCAGTCGTTGAACGTGTATGGGACACCTTCTCCCTGAGGGGTATTCTTCACACACATGAGGTGTGAAGCACGACCACCATGTTGCCCATCGCCTGGTGCTAGATCTCGACCGGGAAACCCAAGCGGATGGAGGACTGTGAAGTTCCCATCGCTTAGGAGAGGAATGTCAACATCCTCATGGATCTGCCTCCAAAGACCCAGACAATTGAATCCTTCCCCAGTCTTCGCCTTGAGGAAGATCTTGTCCAGGTTCGCCATGTTGAACTGATCGGTGAAGTCAACCTCCTCAGTAGTGACATACTGATTGAAGACCGATGTCTGACCCTCGACGAGATGGGTCTTAGAGAGGACGGTGTACTCGCGGACCTTGGAGTTCACGAGGTCCACGTTGTTCGGTTGGACGTAGGTGAGGGTGGATGCGGATGCTCCCATTGTTCTGTGTTGT
>TARA_B100001115_G_scaffold121991_1_pt1 | contig 16539 bp, 17 predicted proteins | sample TARA_B100001115 | Tara Oceans TARA_B100001115 (sample SAMEA2622652) | marine metagenome | biome: marine biome (ENVO:00000447); feature: surface water layer (ENVO:00002042); material: "saline water (ENVO:00002010), including plankton (ENVO:xxxxxxxx)" | depth 5 m | reverse complement strand
GAGCTCAGGATATCTACCTTACGGGTAATCCACAAATCACTTTCTTTAAAGTCGTTTATAGAAGACACACTAACTTCTCGATGGAAGCCATCGAACAGACATGGAACGGGACATCGGCGAGTTCTAATGGTCGTTGCACGGCTACTATTTCGCGCAACGGTGATTTAGTTCACAGAATGTATTTAGAATTAACATATGCTTCGCAGGCAAATGTTAATAATCCCGGTTCAGCCTCAATTGATGATGTTGAAATAGAAATTGGTGGTCAAAAAATTGATAAACACACTGGTCATTGGATGGAGACTTGGTCGGAATTAACTGAAGTCAACCCAACTGGAAAAAGTGGGGTTGTGGCTACTGGCACTGTGACAGGTGGAACTGTATTTCAAAAAATGAGTGGTATGGGGGGTGTTAGTGGTGCTGGCGGCACCGTCGCTGGTAAATTTTTTGTACCCCTTCAATTCTGGTTCTGCCGTAATCCTGGTCTTGCTCTACCCTTAATTGCCCTTCAATATCATGAAGTAAAGGTTATACTTAATCACCGTGTTGCCACGGTTGAAGGTAGCACTGATGGTGATAATAAATTGTGGTGTGATTATATTTACCTCGATACCGATGAACGCCGTAGATTTGCACAGGTATCTCACGAATACCTTATTGAACAGGTTCAGGAACAAACATTATCTACTCCGACCGGTTCAAGTGAGCTAAATTTCAATCATCCAGTTAAAGAATTAATATGGATTAGAAATACTGATGGTGATTTTGATGGAGATGTTGATGACACTTTAAGAGCAGTTACTTCGTCGACTTCCACATTTCAACTTAAATTGAATGGACACGATCGTTTTGAAGCCCGCGACTCAAGATATTTTACAAGAACACAAGTTTGGCAACACCATTCTGGGTGTGGTGGTCTTAATTCTGATGCCGGTGATGCTAACGGATCAATGAATGATTCCATCGCAGTCTATTCATTTGCCCTCAAACCGGAAGAACATCAACCTTCTGGAACCTGTAACTTTTCCCGTATTGACAATGCTCAGTTGGTTGGTTCCACAAATGCTGTCGCTGACACTATCTTCGCCGTCAACTACAACGTATTAAGAATCATGTCTGGTATGGGTGGTCTCGCATATTCCAACTAAAGTTGAAATATACTCGATAACTTTGTTATTTCTCGCATATTCCAACTAAATAATTAATCTATTTTTCATAAATTTATATCTAATTTTAAAGAATCTAAAAAAATTCTTTATGTTAAAAATCAAAATTTTTTTCTATGCTATAGTATAAAAATATGGGAGGAGGATTAATGCAACTTGTCGCTTATGGAGCCCAGGATATCTACCTTACGGGAAACCCACAAATCACTTTCTTTAAGGTCGTTTATAGAAGACACACGAACTTCTCTATGGAATCGATTAAGCAGACCTTCAACGGTACCACCGGTTTCGGTAATGATGTTTCGGCAACCATTTCAAGAAATGGTGATTTAGTCTACAGAATGTATTTGGAACACGATGTAACTATAACAGCTAGCGATGAAACCAATCATATCGGTATAGGCTGCGATTATGGTAGTCATTTAATGAAAGAATGTGAACTAGAAATCGGAGGTCAAAGAATTGATAAGCATTATGGTCACTGGCATTCTGTTTATTCTCAGTTAACAGAATTTAATCCATCGGGTTCAAACACTACTTTATTTAATCGTATGACTGGTAATGGAAAAGGTAATGTAGATACCGATGTTAATGGATGGGATACAACTACTAGTGGAGGCTCTGATACGGCAATTGGAAAATTCTGGATACCACTTTATTTTTGGTTTTGCCGTAATCCAGGACTTGCTTTACCCTTGATTGCCCTTCAATATCATGAAGTTAAAGTAAAAATTACATTAGAAGAATTAAAAAATTTAGTATTAGAAGATGCCAATGATGCCTTTAATGCAGGTGCTCTCGAAACAATGACAGCCAGTGGAACTTTTGATCTATGGTGTGATTACATCTACCTTGATACAGATGAGCGCAGACGCTTTGCTCAAGTTTCACATGAATATCTTATTGAACAGCTTCAATTTGAAAATAAATCTGGTGGAACCATGGATCTTAACTTTAATCATCCTGTTAAAGAATTGATCTGGGCTGGTGTGAGGGGTACAGGGGCATCCGGCGGAGCTCCGAGTGCCGATGAGGATGGGCAAATATTTTCAAGGGCGAAAATTGGAGAAAATACATATCAAATAAAATTAAATGGACATGATCGTTTCAAAGAACGCGATTATAGATATTTCACAAGGACGCAAGTATGGGAACATCACACTGGTTATGGTGGAATTCCACGCGGTGGTTCTGGAACTCGTCCTGGAAATGATAGTATTGCAGTTTATTCTTTCGCCCTTAAACCGGAAGAACATCAACCCTCCGGAACTTGTAACTTCTCTCGCATTGATAATGCTCAATTAGTAGAAGGGACAAGCAGAACCTCTATTAATGTCTATGCTGTTAACTACAATGTCCTCCGTATCATGTCTGGTATGGGTGGTCTTGCTTACTCGAACTAAGCAATTAATAAAACTAAAAATTAAATTATAAAATTAAATTAAATTAATAAAGACTATTCATAATATTTTGAATTTCTTCATTTGTTACTTTTCTTTGTGAAACATTAACAACTAATTCTGTTACTGTTTTTAAAACCTCTACCTTTTTTTCTTCCGATAAATTTCTAGATTCACCTATTAATGTATATTCATCTAAGTTTTTAAAGTGATTGTGTTCTCTGAATGTAGATCCACCTTCTTTAATCCAAAGTTGAAGAACTTCAACAACTTTTTCAAGGTCATCTAAGTTTTCATCAACTTCAGAACCTTCTTTCAATAATTCTTCAACATTTCTTCTTCCAATTTCATTACCTGACCATTTTCCTAGTACTTCAACAAGAGTTTTTAAAGAACATAAATTATCAGTTACAACTGACTGCTCCGCTTGTTCAACTGACTGCTCCGCTTGTTCAACTGACTTCTCCGCTTGTTCAACTGACTGCTCCGCTTGTTCAACTGATTCCTCTTCTTCCGCAGCAGCAGCGGCTTCCTGTTCCGCTTGGACTCTCGCAGCTTCTTCTTCCTCTGCAGCAACTCTCGCAGCTTCTTCTTGCTCAGCAGCAACTCTTGCAGCTTCTTCTTGCTCAGCAGCAGCAGCAGCAGCCTCTTCTTGCTCCGCAGCAACTCTTGCAGCTTCTTCCTCAGCAGCAGCAGCAGCAGCCTCTTCTTGCTCCGCAGCAACTCTCGCCGCCTGTTCCTCAGCAGCAGCAGCAGCAGCGGCTTCTTCTTCCTCAGCAGCAACTCTTGCAGCTTCTTCTTCAGCAGCAGCGGCAGCAGCAGCCTCTTCTTGCTCCGCAGCAACTCTCGCAGCTTCTTCTTCCGCAGCAGCGGCATCATCATCAGCAGCGGCATCATCATCAGCTGCATCATCATCAGCAGCTGCATCATCATCTGACTGATCAATATATTCTTCTTCTACATTATCAGGGACATTTGTTAAGTCAAGTGTATTAGATTCTTCTGCCATTTTTATAATTAAGTACAATAAAATATTTTTAAGTATTCTTTATTTAAATTAAATTAAATGTGGAATTGAACTTTGTGGATCTGAGTTACTAAATCTCCTTTGAACATGGATTAAATTATGTGATAATTGATTATCATTTACTTCAACTTCAACGATTAATGCTTTGTCGCTTTCATAACGTTCTTTTACAGCATAATCATTAATAAAATCTCCTAGACTGTAAATAATAATTCCTCCATTGTATTCTTCCACTGGATTCTGAACAACGTGATGGGATGAATGTCCAAACACAACATTCACTCCTGCATCGATTAATCCTCTCCCAAATTCTTTAATATGATCCGGCATTTCACCATCAACCCAGTTTGGTCCCCAATGAATTGAGAACACTATAAATTGATCTGGATATTGTCTCACTTTTTCATATACTGGTTCTAAATCATTGTAATCAATCATATCCAAGTGTTGCTTCCACAATGTATCATTCCTACATCCACAATGATCTGTTGCATTAAAAAATACAATATTATCCCTTTCAATAGGATCATTCACAGTATGGTGGATAGTATTGTCTGTTAAGAATTGTTTTGTATTTTCATATCCTTTGAAACCATAATCCAAAGTATGGTTATTCACAATTGCAGCAAAAATAGGGATTTCTGTTAAACCTCTTAACTTTATTAATTGCTCACCAGTTGCTTGATAATTAAAAACTTTGTCATCTTTATAACTATCATCTAAAGGTTGAGGTGAAATAGTTGTTTCTAAATTAAAAAAAATATGTGTGGCATCATTAAAGATATGTTCCACATGGACAAATGGATTTTCAGCAAATGGGTTATTATTCCTCCCAAACATACAATCTCCTACAAATATCAATTTCATCGGTTGTGAAATATCATAATTTTCAATAATATTATAATTCATTCTTAAAAATATTAGAAAACCAAAATAGCAAACTAAAAAGAAAAAAAAACGTTTCATCTTTTTCCCCATATATATATACTTTAGTAATATTTTCGAGAGTCTTCTTTTTCAATTAAATAACGAACAATTGTTTGATCAGTTTGTTCTCTTAAATCTTCCCAATAATTCTTCTTACATAATTCATGAATCTTCTCCCTTACCTTATTTCGTGTGTGGTAAGCTTTGAGTCCGTATTTTATGCGAGATGAGAGATTGTGATCAAAACTATGTACGGTCGTAGGATAAAGTTGGATATTTGAAATATAACACTTTGATTCAAACTTAATAAGTTCAACATTCTTTAAATTTGGGGTTTTACTTAGAAAAGCTCTTCCTTCATGAATCTTCCTTCTTCCTGAAAGAAGAATACGAAACCATGGTCTGCGGTCATTCCATTCATCTTTCAACTGATCCATTACCTGTTTACCTCTTATTCTGTACAATTCATCTAGAACAAGGGAAAAGGTGTCAAAATTTAGATCAATGATTTTCATCATACAATTGTTTGTTCAAAAAAATAATTATCTTTTCAAATTTAGAATATTTAATCAGAATCAGAATCAGAATCAGAATCAGAAGATTCGATATCCATATCAAAATCGCCATTTTTCTTTCTTAGCCATTCATCATACGATGGGAAAAGAGTATTTTCACCAATATAAGAACCTACTATCTCTTCAACTGTATAATGTGGAAATTCACTATAAAGATCATCCCTATAATCTCTTTCAATGTGGTACTTTCCAAAGACAAGGATATCCTTTGGTGGAACACATGTTAATGATTCTTCATTCTCGAAATCCTTTGTTTCTCCGCAACACGGACAATGTACTTCTGGCATATCTTAGTTATTTTAATAAAAAACTATTTTTTTATTCAAATTTTAACATTCTTTACATATTTACTGCAGTATCAAGAAATTTCTTCATTTTTTTCATTTTATTCTTCTCATGTTGTATTTTCTTTTCACTTTCCTCAATCTTTTTCTGAAGAATTTCTAGTTTATTTTTATCTGTAGTGAGGGTTCTTTCATCGCGTTTAATAATTTGATGGTTTGTGGCTAGATTTTTCTTAACTTTCGGGATATATGATTTAAATACCATTTTCCTGAAGTTCTTGAAATTCCTTGGATTTTTGGGGAGAGATTTACCAACTACTTTCTTTGCTGTTTCACTATCATATAGTTCGCCAACGGATACATTAATAACATTTTCAAATACTTTTATTTCTCCATTTTTTCTAACAAACTCAACTGGATGAGGAGATATATCCGAATTTTTAATGATAAGACCTTTTGATTGATAGACTTCATTTGTATTATTTTCTTTTTTTGGTGTTATTAACCATCGGTGATTTATATACGTACGAATGACTCTTTTATCATTGGGGAGAATCTTTCCATAACCCTTTTCATAGTTTCTTTTCCATGGTCCAAATTGCTGAAGATGGAAAATATTAAAAGTGACATCTGATTTATTATGTATCATTAATGATACACTGATTGGATTTTCGGGACCCCATTCGTAAGTAATGTTAGATGGAGCATGACTATTCAGACTATAAACATATTTCTTCATAACTTTATTCTCTAAAAGATAGAAATCTTTCTTTTTCTTTTTTATGTAAATGTTTCTCCATACCTCATTATTCATGCCAAGTTTTTTCCCACTTTTGGATACCATACAAAGTGAAATGATATCCTGTATTTCGAGGTGAGGCATGAAAAAGCAGAGTAATACTTCATGAGGTATAATTTCAAGAACCATACTTTTATTCTTAATTATATTAAAAAAAAGATAGCAAATGTTTTTCAAATTTTTAATTATTTAAGAAGGCAAAGAGCACACAGTTCATGATTCTTGTTTTTGGTATAGATAGGGAGAGTCTTATAATATTCGGACATTCCGTTGAATAAGAACCCATCGGGGTCATCAACACTATTCCTTTCTTCATCTTCAATTACACAATGCCCAATCATCGTGCATTCGGGGTCATCACACATTTGGCCACCCGTTTTTTCGATCAATGTATACCTTCCATTTTCCGTATCCACAAATTTAGGAATTGTCCCTGGTTTTTCCGGATAATAATAGTTGTACTTTTTCACTAGATTCGCCATTTTTTCTTGGAATTCTGGGAACTTATCCACATATCCTTGAAACTCTTCGGATGAAAGCTTATCCATCCGGTTAAAATGGTCTGCACGAAAGAGATATCCTTGTTGAACACGAATGCTTCCTTCCAACGGGATCCCCATTTCTCTCATTGCGAACAGTTCAGATGTTAGAGCCGGTGTCTCTGTTTCTTTATACGCACCTTTTACTTTTTCAAGTGATTCTTGTGCTACCTTAAGCATATCTTGATACTTCGACCAATTTGTGTATTTGTTATCTTCCTCATAGAGGGGTTTTTCATCAACGTATCCAGGATAATAATAGTTGTTCTTGACACGACCGGTTGGTCCCCCGATTTCTCCACAACAAGAATAACACAAGCCACACTGGGAAGAGAAACACGAAGCAGAACTTTTTAGTGAAAAGTCCATCTTTAATTTTTTAAATTACTTTGAATAAAAAAACTTCAAATTTAAATAATTATTATTATCATTATTATCATTATTATCATTATCATACTAATCATATTTTTTACAAAGAACGATAATATCCTTGAATTACTCTTGCTGCATCAACTTCTTGAATTGTAGGATAACGGGCTTCATACCATGGGAGTTCAGGTCCATCGGGGATAATGCTTGTATCTTCATAACGATCAACAACATTATATCTTTGAATCCAACGGGGAGGTCTAGTTTCATCTCTCATAGGTATTCCATCTGGTCCCAAACTAGGCCATGCCCTAAGACGAAATTGCCCCCTTCTATTCTCTACTCTATCAAATAATTCAGCGAGATTACGACGAGGACTTGGGCTAGGAGATGGGCTCCGATCCATCCTAACATCCCGACCCTGTACATCTTCTTCTTCTATTTCATGAAAGTCTTCTCCATAAAATTCACGGTCTTCCTGAAGAGAAGATTCAACAACTGTATTGGTAAATGAAGAAGCAACAAACTCTTCTTTTTCATCTTCTGGAAAATCAATGTAGTCAAATGTTTCAGCAATTGCATCCCCTGTTTCTGTGAAACCTTTAACATCTTTGATCTTTTCAATAACCCATTGAACTTTCACGAGCTTACCCACCATTTCTTTTTTTTCCTTTTTCAATTCAGAAATCTCTTGTTCAGCATCATCCACTTCGTATTGCATACATTTCCGTTCCATAATCATCATTTCCTTCAGTTCTTTAATCTCTTTCTTCTGTTTTTTGATCATTTCATTCTGAAACTTGATTCTTTCAAGATGACTATTATTATCCAATTGTTTATCAACTTCCTTCTGTATTAACCCCTTTAGATCGACGGCCTTCTTGGGTTTGGTGTAATGCCAAACCCAATTTTCTTCCTTGAGGACAGCTACATATTCTGAGTTCTCGTTGATCCAGGCTGTGAAAAGGGCATTTGGAGGTATATTGATCTTGTTGAGGATCCTTGAATCTATCGTTTTGGGATCAACAACTGTGGCGGGTTTCATTTCGCCTGGTTTTGTATAGACCCATACTTGTTGTCCTGGACATGGGAGATTCCTTCCCCACACCTCTTCATATGATTTGGGTTCGGTGTAATACCATTGCCATTTTTCATCTTTGACGACAGAAATATATTCATCTGGTCCGTACTTGCTGTCATCTGGCCACTCCCTCAGCCTGCGTTCTTCTAGCGCATCCGCCTTATTGAAACGAGCCGTGAAAAGTGCATGTGGAGGTATAGTGATACTGTGGAGAATCCTTGAATCTATCATTTTAGGGTCAAGTACTGTGGCGAGTTTCCTCTCAACGCCTGGTTCTGTATAGATCCAGACTTGTGCATCTGGACCTGGTAGATCTTTTTTGTTCTCTTTTTTTTCTGAATCTCTGAGTGATGCTCGGTGAATCCCATTTGACATCATTAGTGTTAGACTTATCTTCCTTTAGTTTATTACTTATCATTAAAAAAAGAATCAAATTTATAATTATGATAATTATGATTAATTGGTATTTACAAGGATTGATTTCCCATTAAGGACAAGTTCTACTTCATTACTAAGGAAAGTCCCTATCAGTGGAATCCCATCACTTTGTGATATCGTGGGAAGTATTTTCGTGTTGTTGTAAGTCCACTGATAATTATGTTTGCTATGAAGACTTGGTTTTAGTTTTCCTGTATGGAAGCCACCTGATAGAGGATAATTAGAATCTTGGTATGGAAGACACGTACCCTTCACTACCAGGAACCAATTCTTTCCAAATTGAATCGCACATTCAACTTCTGCTTCAGAAGGTACATATCGATCGTGAAACCATGAAGTATCAAATCTCGCAGTTCCACTTTCTCCAGGTTTTCGAGGAATCTCACCTTTTGTATGGAAATGATTGAGAGAATATTTGGTTTTTTGGACTTCTTTCTTTGTGATAATTTTTGTAATATACCCAGGGTTCTTACCCCTTGGTTTAATCATTAGACGATGTTTTCCAGAAGACATATACACCATTAGATCATTCATAGTTTGAGGTAGATGACCTTTTTGAGAAAGATACTTCTTTTTCTTCTTTTCAACAGATTTATTTGCAAGATCCATAAAACTTTCGGATGAAGATCCATTTGGTTTGTCCCAAATATTAATCGGTGTATCTTGATCAAGATCATTCATAGTGGGTACGATAGAGACTATATTTTCTCCAAAGTATTCGTCCCACTCATCTTTATTTGCAATTGAACGCGATGCAGCTTTGGTTGACATGATAAGATCAGGATTTTCGACTTTTGTGAATTGATGGGTTGTAATATCCATAAAACAACCTGAATTCCTGTCAGCTGACCAAGTCCTTTCAAAGATAATATCTTCATTCCCTTCTTGATGGATAATTACAGTAAAAGGGATGTCTTTTCCGTTTGTGTATCTCGCGAAATTATTCACTTGTACAAGATAATTTCCATATGGGACACATGTAAAGTTTTCTGCAGGTTCATCAATCTTCTCTCCAGCATTTGCATCAAAATCAAGTCTTGTAGTAAATGTTTCACCCATGGGTGTCCTGATGTCTACTTTTGTTTGACGATAGTAGACTTTGTATTTTTGGTTATCAGGAGTAGTCCAAATTAGCTGAAGGTCAAGGTCATCCTTATGAATTTTTCCATCCCAAACAAGGGAAATCCTATATTTTGAAGAACAAGAATGTTTCATAAGATTCCTTTCAAGTTGTGATCGCATGTATGTAGCGGGATCTGAACGAGAATCCATCTCTCTAAGAATATCTTCAATTGATTCCATGGTTACAAAATCAACCAGGTTTGATGATTGACGAAAATCTTTATTGACATAGGTTGTCGTATCACAATCTATTCTTCCAGTAGTGATCGCAAATATACCAAGTTTGATTTTTTCGATTGGAGAAAGATATTCATACGGTTTTGTAAGATAAGATTGAATCTTTTCAATCCACTCGAATACAGGCACCCAATGATCTTTACGGGTAAGCTTTCCAAGATTATTCTTGATGATTCTCAGAGAATTTTGAGCTTCGGTATTAAAGAGATTTGAAAGTCGTGTTTGACAGACATTCACATTCTCATTGATGAAATCTTTATATCCCCAACTGAGATTTTCACTGATATTGTCGGGGAGAATCGTAATGTGTTCGAATGATTTATTTGTTTTTTCATCTTTCCCTTCTTCAACCGGAGGGAAAGAATTCCCTTCAACGAAGAAAATACTTGGATTCACAAGAGTCTTACTCTCCTTAACGACTTCTTGACGAATATTGAAAAGCGTACAACGAGTACATCCGTCTGTTGGATGAACAATATTTTCAAGGAATACTGGACCATCCTCTCCTATCAGTGAAAAGAATTTGTGTGTTCTCCTTGTACAGATTCTGCAACCTCCATGGGACATCATCATTTTTTTAACATTCTTTGACCCCTTACTATTCTTGATGAAGAAGTGTATCCCATTCACTTCAAATGTTTTTGAAACCTTTTCCCCACTCCGATAGTCTTCAACTACCTCTGTATAAGGTCTTCCAGGAGGGGCGGGTGCGGGCGAAGGAGCATCTGAAATTTCTACAATTTCAAAATCTTTCTCAGTCATTCTTATTGTTGAAGAATTATTTTTGTTTTTAAATCCTTAACAACAAAAGTCAAATTTATCAAAAAGATTGGATTCTTATCCTTTTAAATTTTAAGAAATGGTACTTCCTAAAATTTGAAATTTATTTGTTGAAAGAATACAAAATCAAAACACAATGACGGAATTCGTCAGTGCTGAAGAATACGGAATGGCGGTCTTCATGCGAGCGATGAGGACGGTGGCTGCGGCCAGGATTCAAAATACCTGGAGATCCTGTAAGGTGGAACAGATGGCAGAGGTAGAGAGGGCTCGGGCAAAGATGCATAAGATTGAGAACTCTTTTGGTATCTCCTGGAAAAATAAAGATTCTGATAAGATTGTGGATCTCTTGGAAGAGATGAAAGTCAAGAAAGAAGGTTCGGTGATCACATTCGGAAAGGAGAATCAAGCGATGATGAACAATGGTTCCACTTACAATGAAACCCTTGATGGAGAAGATGGTGAAGATAAAGGACAGACAAAGTTCACCCGAATGGTTCTCTCTTGGTTCAATTACCTTGGAGAAAGGAGAGATTTCTTCAATGGGACTGCGAAAATCTTGTCCGAAGATCCTTCTTCAGAAGATTGGATGGAGTATTTTAATAGGGTAATCCTACTTCTTGAGAATAAAGTTCCAGTGAAACTTTGGGCAGATCGCGGAGGGATCAAGAATCTTTATCCAAGAGATAAAAAAAAGATCACTGATCTCCGTGATTATTGGAAGCTCTATCTGTTGAAAAAAGAGATATCCATGTTGAAGGAGTTCAATGATTATAAACCAGTTATCGTTGAAAATGAAACACCTGTTTATTATGCTTATCATGTTTAAAAAGGAAAAGATCAAAAAAATAAAAAAAAGAAAGACAAAAAAAATTTTTTTAGTAAATTTGATTTTTATTTAGATGAAGATATCAAATACTAATTTATCATCAAAATACAATTATGTCGGGAGAACGAACTGGATTAAAGGTTATGGACTTGAAAGAATTTATCCATCACTATAGTTTGAATCTTGAAGAGTACTACGGAGAATACTTTGGTAGCGAAGTAAATGGGGAACTCTTTCAAAATCAACATCAAAAAGTTTTCATCTTTTGTCTTGTAGATATGAGTGAAAACCTTTTCTCAACATCAAAAAAACCTTCTCTGAGGCGGGGTGGGGTTACTCGTAGGAGGAAGATTAAACATCGTTATTCTTACGAAAATCCAATGAATCGTATCCATGGATATCTGATCGCAGAAAAATTAGAAAATCCCCTCATCCCAGAAAATAAAAAAATTATATCCCTTTCATTGATCTGTTCATCTATCTTTTCAGAAAAGAGAGGTATTGGATCTGATCTTATGGATATTCTTTTCGAGTTTTCAAAAAAATTAGGTCTAACGGATATTGTCTTAGAGGTGGCTAATGATTATGCCCATCGTGGATTTGAATATTGGGAACAAGCTGAGCAGTCAGAGGATGATGAAGAGGATGATGAAGAGGATGAGGAGCAGTCAGAGGATGAGGAGCAGCTAGAGGATGAGGATGAAGAGGAATGGTATCCATGTGATGATGCATTGGAAATAATTTCCCATGAACTTTGGAGAAAGATAATGAGAAAAGGAGAAGATAATATCCCATATTACAATGTTGACGGAGATTATATCTGGGAAAATCTCTACAACTATTTCTTTCCTGAAGAATATCACCAAGAAGAAAAACAAGAAAAATCTCCAATTATAATTGAAAACCCAAATGATCCCAAAGATTATGAGTATGGTGGTTTCTGGTTCAAAAAGGGTTATGAAAGTCAAATCGGACTTATTGAATTTTACAAAAAATTTGGATTTTACGATGAGCCAAAAGTTCATCTTGATTGGAATTGTTTTGAAAAAGAACCTTTCCCATCTATGATTTGTCCTTTGTAAAATGGGATCATAAATAAAAAAATTATTTTTTTAATAAGTTTAAAGGAAAGATATAAAAGTATATCAATATAACAAATGAGTAAAGGGCTCACAAATATAGGAAATACATGTTATATGAATTCAGCAATTCAATGCTTACTTCATTTACCCCATTTAAGTAGTGATAATCAAGATTTAGCAATTGATATAACTAAAAAATCTCCAAAAGCTAATTTTGAATTAATGAGACAATGGTTAAAATTGTATCAAGAAATGTGGACAGAAGATGGGGAAATGGTACTTAATACTCGTCCTATCTTTATGGAATTTTTAAGGAGATGTCAAAAAGAGAACATTTTTTTTGAATCATTTGCACAAAATGATGCTCAGGAATTTATTACGATTTTAATCGATTTTTTACATAATTCAATTAAAAGAAAAGTACGTATCGAAATATCAGGTGATCCTAAAAATGATTATGATAGGATGAAAATAGAAAGTATTCAGTCATGGAAACGGTTTTTTGAAAGTAATTACTCTTATATTATTAATAATTTTTATTCAAGGTTGTTATCAACAACTGCATGCCCTGAATGTGGATATGTAACAAGGAATTATGAACCAATCTCAACGATTACTTTAACATTAAATGAAAATTATCAAAATATATATGATTGTTTAAATGAATTTACAAGTGAAAATAGTTTAGATATCGATAATAGTTGGACATGTGATAAATGTAAAAAATCTGTTTGTCCTAATAAAAAGACAACTTTTTGGGATTTATCTACAGTATTGATTTTTTCAATTAAACAATTTAGAAAAGGGGTCAAAATAAATCATCATATCGACTTCCCAGAATACTTAAATATGGAAAATTATTGCATGAATATAAATAAAGAAAAATTACATTACCGTTTAAGTGGTATCTGTATTCATAGTGGTGGATTGCATGGAGGACATTATTATGCAATGTGTAAAAATTATAAAACAAATGAATGGAATATTCATAATGATAGTTCTGTATCATCCACAAATATTAAAAATGTATTAAAAGAAACACCTTACTGTTTATTCTATATACAACATTAAACATCGATTCTAACTTTAATCCAACGTTTTCCTTTTGTATATTTTTGATTTTCCCATAAATTACCATCTAATCCTTTCATCGTAACATTCAAGGGAGTACAATGGGCACAAAATCCTAAACCTTTTGGACTTGGTTCATCACCTTTGTAAAATCTTCCTGTATCACAATTACACGGTCTTTTTTTTTTAGAATAAATACGGGGTTTTTTAGACTTTTTTAATGTTTTACCTCTTTTTACTTTTGTCCGTTTATTAATAGAACGCTTATTACTTAAATTTTTTCTTCTAGTAGCCTTTTTACGACTTAAATTTTTTTTCCTTTTTGTTGTCTTGGTTTTATTTTTACTTTTTCTATTTTTTGATTTGGTTTTTTTACCACCTTGTAGTACTCGTGAAAAAGGTTCAATAATATTCCCCCCGCCTTGTACGAGTTTTAAAAATGTGCTTATAACCATAACCCTATATAAAAGAACAATATTTTATTTGACGATTAATAGAAAATTTCATATTCTAAAATATTTTCATTTTCTTCTTCTTCATTTTCATTTTCAAAGGATGTTTCATAAATTAAAGAATGATTAAAAATAAACTGAGATAGACAATCAGATGTACATTTTTTATTTTTTAATAAAGAAGTATTATAAGAGCTGCATATATTTTTCATTTCTATAAATAATTCAACTATATCTTCAGAATATTTCAAAGAAAAATATTCATCATTATTATTATTATTATTATTATTATTATTATTATTATTATTATTGAGTAAAAAATGAAAAAATTTTAATTTAAACTCATTCACATCAACAATTGGAATTATTTCTGGTCTTTGTAATATCCAATCAAGTAAAATTTTATATAAATGGTTTAATAAATCTATATATGTATCATCACCATATTTAGATATTTTTTTAAATAACATTATATTAAATATTTAATTTAATATTTATAAAAGAAAGTTTATTGAATTTTTAAACTCATTTTTAATGTTTCTTTCAATTGACTTTGTTCAATATTTGTATCTATATAAATCGTTTCCGATGGAAATTTTAATGTATCTGTTTCTGATTTATGAGACATATTTTTTATATGATCTTCATAATTTTCGGGATATAGTTTTTTTAATCTTTGAAGTCTAATTTCTTTTGGTGTAATTAAACATATTATTTTCCATCCATGTAAATGGTCCAATTCATTTTGAAATCTTAAATCATCGATTAAACAATGTTCTTTATGTTGAGTTTGTTTAATAATATATTTAGCCCATACATCTTCATCAATCTCCCTCATTTTATCTGCGATATTGATTAACAAACTTCTATTTTTCCCTTCCATATCAAATAATTCTGATGCTAAATCTTTTATTTTTTGTCCAAATGAATATATTTCATAACGATTGTCTAATTCTTGAATAATATTTGCAACAGTTGTTTTTCCTGAACACATTGGTCCATAGACAGCAATTTTCATAGTTTTATCTTTATTTTATCTTTTATTTTTCAAATTTAAAGCCCAAAAAATGAATCTGTATCTGCTCCGATATTAACTAATGTACCACCAACTATTAATACAATAATAAAGAAGAAAACTTTAAATAATTCACCTCCAACCGTATTAAATACTTCCATTCCAGAGGCTTCTTCCCACGATTGATATTCTTTCCCTGTACTTAGAGCAAATAAGAATAATAATGTTAACACCATAAGTAATAATACTGCAAGTTGCGCTTGATAAATAGATCTAGCAACACTATCTTTTTCAGCTTCTTCTTGATTTTTTAGATATAGAAATAAATTTGTAAAACAATTTAGAACAACTAAAATAACACCAATTAAAATTATCATTTGAATTGATGGATCTACTTCTGTATCGCCAGTACCTTTATTCATCCAATCAAACGCTCCTCCAAATTGAATAGGTTTTCTCCTTACTTTCATCGCCATGTACGATATGCAAAATGTATATGCAAGAATTACAATTGTAAAATAAACTAATATATTCATTACTTGCCACCATCCCTGTGTTTTTTCTTTTTCTCCAACAGTATTTAATTTTGTATTTCTGTTTGAAATAACTTTTACAATAATAATTATAATATATGAAAGTAATGCAAATACCCATATTGCTTTTGGTTTTGACGTCATTACACCTTTAATTTTATCGCTGGGAGGAATTCCTTTAATAACTTTCCCTGTAATGTATAACATTGTAAATAAAAATAATGTCCATTCAATCATCTTTGAAGCTGTACTCCAATCAAATTTAGAAACTTCACTTGATGTTGTTTCTGGTATTGAGGTATTGTTATTGTTATTGTTATTGTTATTATTATTGTTATTGGCATTGGTATTGTTATTGTTATTGTTATTGGTATTGTTATTGTTATTGTTATTGTTATTGGCGTTATTTCCCATTTAATATTAATATTAATATAGATTAGATAAAAATAATGTTAGTTAAATTATAATGAAAAAAACCAATCTAAGAATAAAGAATACTTTTATAATAGAAGAAAAAAAAGATTATTATCTTTCTTCAATTGATGATTATGAAGAATGGAGAGATATTGATGAAAAAGATCTTGAAAAATACAAAGAAGAAAAGATTACAGAACAATTAATATCTTTAATGAAAAAATATGATATTTATTCGAATGTTAATTTTTTTGATATAAATGATAAAAAAAAGACAGTTACACTTTCTCAAAAGGGAGGGTTATCCCATAAACCAAAGAATACAGAATTATCTGGCGGAGGATGAAATGTATCACCTCAAAGAGGCGGGGAGTGAGGGCTTAAAAAAATCTTTGAATA
>TARA_B100001115_G_scaffold82732_1_pt1 | contig 16627 bp, 22 predicted proteins | sample TARA_B100001115 | Tara Oceans TARA_B100001115 (sample SAMEA2622652) | marine metagenome | biome: marine biome (ENVO:00000447); feature: surface water layer (ENVO:00002042); material: "saline water (ENVO:00002010), including plankton (ENVO:xxxxxxxx)" | depth 5 m | reverse complement strand
GTATATGTCGTTTAATAGATGGAGGAAATACTGATAAAACAACAATAATATCTTTATTTAAAGGATTGGATACAGGATTAGCTTATTCTATTTATGAACCGGATGAACCAATGGATAGTTTAATTTGGAATAAATTTCATAATAAATTAGTAAATCAAAATGTAGATATTTTATTAGATACAAAAGTATTAGAGATAAATAAGGGAGAAGTTATAACTACTAATGATTTAATTAAAACGGAAAACATTATATTAAGTATCCCTCCATTTGCTATTAATAATATTAAAAATGCTTCACTGTTGAGTGGATTTAATACAGAACAATTTAATATATTATCTAATTATCAACAATATGAACCATATGTTTCAGCTACATTAGAATTTATAAATAAATCACCAATTACAAGATGGGGTATTGCTGATGAACATCCATGGGGGATTGTTGATATAGATATGGGTAGATATTTTAAACATAAAGATGGTAGTTTATTTATAGTAAGTGTAACCCATCCGGAAAAAATAGATCCAAAAACAAATAAAAGAGCAAATGATATGAATGAAAATGAGTTTTTAGATAGAATAGTTGAAATTGTAAAAGAAAGATTCAATATTACTGAAGAACCTATTTTAAAAACACTTAGTCCAAATGTTCAAAAAATAAATGGTGGTTGGATTGAATATGATCGTGCTTTTTTACATTCACCTCCTGGTTGGTTAAAACCCGATTTTAATGAATGTAAAATAAATAAAGTATTTACTACTGGTCACCATTTAGGTGATTCTTATCATGATTATAATAGTATGGAATCTGCGATTCAAAATGCATCTACTTTATTATCAAAAATAGAACCTAATTATAATTATAAAATATCAAAACCATGGAGAGTTAGTTCTATAGTATTTTCATTAATAGCATTAATAGCATTGTATTTTATCTATAAAAACCGTAAGGTTTTACTAAAAAGATTTAAAAAACTTAAAAAAAATATACTTTAAATTATACAAATTATGGAAGAGAAAATAAAAGAAATTGAAGATAAGATCGATCAATTAAATGAAAAAATGGACATTATTTTAAAATTACTTCAAAAGGATGTTCAACCAAATTGTAAAAAAATGAATAATCATATAGATTTTATTGAAAGTATCTATGATAATGTAAAAAATCCATTGGGGTTTTTGTGTAATAAGATTAATTATTTAAGAGTGGATGATAATAAAACATACAATTTAGAAAACAAATAATATATATATATATTATATACTATGGATTACACACTCACAATTGAAAAAGTAGCTGTTGTACTATTTTTTATCATGTTTATTTATTCGGGATTTCAAAAAATATTTAATTTTTCAAAAAAAGTAGGGAATCTAGAGAAAAAGACAGGATTACCACCTCTATTAAATGAACTTGGGATGGTAGGAGTTATTCTATTAGAAATTATTGGTTCCTTAATAATTATTTATTACTCCTTCGGGGGAGATATAGATAAGAAGGTAGTAAAGAAAATATGTGAGACGTATTTATTATTCCTTATCGTCGTAACATTTTTGTATCATCCTCCAACAGATAAACCAATACCATTCTTATCCAATGTAACAACCTTTGGAGGCATGTTATTAATCTATAATAATTTGTAACTATCATTAAAAAATATAATTTTGATCGATTTAAGTAATGTATGAAGAAAACATGAGATTATCTTTAACTAACTCTTATACCCATATTGTATCTGCTCAGAATACTGCTACCATCTGTACTATAATCCTTGTAATCACCATGATATTTTCCTTTACTCATATTTGCTTCTGTATTTTTTCTATGCTCGCGAGTTTTAGGATCAATGATATATTGAACACATAAACCATCTTGGTGTCCTTCTTTCCATTGAGATGTGTTTTGAATGAAATATCTTTTTTGTGGATCCTTAGCAAGAGAAGAGTAGCCGTATGTCTCTGAATCTCCGTGTGTTTTTCCATCTTTATAATGTTGAATAGAGCTTATCCTTCTTTCACCTGTTTCATCTTCTGAGAATACTGTATGGTTAATACATTTGCCATGAAAAATACCTTTCTTATATTCAACCGTGCTAGTTAGTTCCCCGTAACTATTGTATTGTTCAAATTCTCCATTGCGATATCCATCTTTATACGTTCCTTTGAACATTACAGCTCCTGTGTCTGGATGATATTCAGTTCCTGGACCATTCCTTTTGTTATTTTTAAATGATCCTTTAAAGACTAGATTATTAATTAAATTAAAGATCTCAATATTGTCTCCGTCGGGAATCGTATTCATATTTGTAGTTGGTTTATTCATCATTGATTTATTCATCGTTGCGATCATATTTCGCATCATACCAAGTTGATACTCAAGGATGTTTATTTTTTCATCTGTGAGACCATTCTTAGAGATTAACCGTTGGATTTTGATAGTTACATCAAACGGGAACATGTCATTTACATAGATGATTTTCAAGGATAGAATATCATCCTTTTCTTCAAATTCATATTGTAAAGAGTCCCTTTCTTTCAAAATGCAACTGTTGACAATAGGATATACTTTTGAGAAATCATTTTGAAATTTTGAAGCGTTTTCATCCCACCAATTGTCTGTCTTGTTAAGATAGGTCCTGAACTTCACTCCAGATTGCGAGTTTAAAACTTCAATCATAACTTTCTCAACTTCAAGAAGTTCAACCTTAAAGAGATAACCAGTTTCATATTCACCGATCTCATGGATTGGTTCGGCTTTCACAACTTCCATAATGCTTTTTTAAAATGTTTTTAAAATTCTTTCGAATATTAAATCAAATTTGATAATTACAAGCAAAACAATAAAAAATAAAAAAATGGGTATGAATGAGATCATGAGTGAAGGGGTTGAAAAAGGTGGTAAAAAAAAGAAGTATGAAAAGAGTGATAGTGATGAAGAGGAGAAGAAAGAAAAAATTATCGTTATTTGTTGTACTATCATGTAGTATTGAAAATTATATCTATTTATTATATATAATGGGAAAACGAACACGACGCAAAACAACGAAAAGAAAAGTATATGGTGGTACCAAAAAAACAAAAGCTAAGAAAGTATCGAAAAAAAAGATGCCTACAAGAAAAAAGAAAGTTTCAAAAACAAAGAAACATTCTGTTGTAAAGACACGTAGTACAAATCCATGGGTATTGTATAGTGGTCCTAGGGCTGAAAGTATGTATCCTGCATACTTTAAAGAAAGAGAATTGAAAGAAGCATCTCAAAAAAGGAAAAAAGTGTTAGAAGATTTAATCAAAGCAGAAGAAACATTTAGAAAAAGACAACCGGTTGTACCTCAATGGACACCAAGTAGGTTACCTCCTGCAGATATTGAATACTTATTCCCTTATGGAATGTAAGATTATAATTAACTTTCTATGTTTAAATAAAATTTGATATATTCTATCCTTTTTTTTTTAAATTAAAAATTATGATGTATAGTGCGAGTCAATGTGGACCGGAATGTATGGCACAAGTTATACAATCCACCCAGGATGCATCTCAATCAGCGCGTTCTGCTGCTTCTTCAGTCGCATCAATTGTAACTGCGATAGAAGAAATGAGAATAATGATCGAAGAAAATAAATATATAGCAGATAGTGCAGAAGGTCAAATTATTCAACTTCGTATTGATATGCAAGGTCTTTCAGAAAATATTGAAACATTAAAACTTTCTGTTGATGAATCTATGGTACCAACAATTGATAATAATGTATTGAAATTAGTAGTTGCAGTTTTATCAGCATTTACACTTTGCATTGTTGTTTGTCAACTTATTATCTTTTATTCAAGTCGAGAAACAATAAAAAAAGAAAAAAGAATAAAAGTTAAAAATAGAAATAGAATTGATAGTATTTAATTATTGAAATAGTTTTTCAGATATTGGTGGTACTCCTTCTTCAAAACTTGGAATTTCATAATTTTTTATTTTTTCATAGGCACTAGGAAAGTTTGATTTAGGATCTCCAGGAATATATTTACATTTATTGAAATATTCCCCATAATTAAATGTTCCTTCTTTGACTTTTGTTTGACAATCTAATGCCCCATGTTTTTGTGGATCATATATTTTACCTGATTCGATATGTATATAGTTCCCATTTATACTTGTCCAATCAACTAAATGACACTGACAATTTTTTGAAATATTCATGTTATTACTAATAAATTAAAATAAAAATATCAAATTTTACATTCTTGCCAATGTATAGAAAGTATAAGGACCACTCACTTTTTGTTTCTTCTTTTTCATTTCCTTTTGAGTTTCTTTAAAACTAACAAATCGTAGTGATGGTGATTTTAGTCCTTCGGTATTTCTACTCCTTTGCCGACAACGAAATGATTGACGATCTCCTTTAAAACAAATAATCCTTTTACCATTTTCGGTTTTTACGTAGTTTGTTACAATATCCATATTAATTAATTATTGTGCGTTTTTTTTAAATCTGTTTTTAATTTTTGAAAGCATTCTCTCCAATCTAAACTTTTATATTTATGGGTAAGTTGTTCTCCTTTTTCGATATCCCTTATTGCATATATCTCAAACGAATCATTTTCAAAATTTCTTTCCATGCGAGTATTTGGGGTAAGGCTAGTATTGTAGAACGTGGCACAACCCGATGCAAATGCCCATACACTTCTATCTTCACTCCATGTAAATAAGTATGGAGATTGGTTTCCATCAGTATTAACCCTTCTTGCAATACCTCTTTCAATCAATGTACCTTCGGTTACAGATTGATTGATAAATGCCCCTAGTCCCATTGATTCTGTATTTTTTACGATTACTTTTGAACATTCTACTAAACTCATATTTAAATCGTCAAGAGATATTTATCTTTAAATTAATTTAAAAAAATGACGTAAAAATACATATAGAAAATGATATTTATTAAACTAATTCATGATAAATATGAAAATGAGTATGGTTTTACAGAGGAAAAAGAAGAAAAGGACCATGAATATATCCTTTTAAAAACAATTGAAGATGTACCTATTCAAAATGACCGTGAATTAACAATTTGTACATGGGGTATCAAAAAGCATCTCCCTTTTGATTGTGATATTATTTTTGATATCACTTTATTTTCAACTAAATTCGATGGTAATATCAAAGAATATACAGGATTGGATGAAAAAATACAACAAAGTATTATGAACCATCCTAAATTCGATATAATGGTTGAAGAAATTATTACAAATATAGAAGTAGGGAATGTAAAAACAATTGGATTTATTTGTAATTATGGGAAACATCGTTCTGTTGGATTCGCTGAATTAATAAAAAAATTGTATTATCCACGTTCAATAATTAAACATCGAGGGATTGATAAAAATAAAATTAAATAATTTAATGAAACCTTTTTTTTTAAAAAATAACAATTTTTATTTAGAGATGGATCCTTATCAAAATCCACTGAATCAACACAATATAAAATGTTCAGATAAAATGAAACTATCTCAATTATGGGAATATGAAGATAAGATAATTAAACATTCTGTAAGTACGGGTTATTTAACCAAAAATTATCATGGTTGGACACCAAACCGGTCAAGTATTATCCTACAAATAGAAAATGATTATGATATTGATTTTCAACCTCTTTTATGGGAGTATAAGGATAATGTATTTACAACAGTAATTGATGGTTATGAATATATTTTGGGTATAGACAGTGCAAATAATGTTATTATCCAAAGGAATACTAATGATTTTATTCCGGATTTATTCCACAGTCAATGGAAAAAAATTAATTATTTTTAAGGATCTATAATTTTAAGGATCTATAATTTTAAAAATCGTAAGTTGAGATCATTGACTGTCTTAATTGCTTCTTCTATATTTTGAATACTTTTACAAGTATTAAAATGGGGATGATTTAAAATCCATTTAATACTTTCAACAGCTTCTTTATTAATCATGGAGTTATATTTTCGGTCTATTTTATCAAGGACGATATTAATAGGGGATAAATAAGAGGCTGTTCCACCATCTGTAGTCAAGAGGGTGATATACTTTATTACATACGACCTTACTAAAAAGTTTGATATTTTTTCTCCTAATTTATTTTTTGGATTATATGAATACGATATATCAATACCATTTGGTAATATTTCTGTTTCTTCTTCAAATGAACATCGTAATTTGCTAATCCTTTTAATTAAATGATTTGTCCATTCACCATTATTTTTTATATCAGGTAAACAATATAATTTTCCGAATGATTCTTTCATAAATAATTATATTAAATTAGATTAAATTATAACTGTAAATATCAAATTTATAATAGAAAAATGAGGAAATTAGAATAACAAAAATATAATTTACATCTAATAATTCTATATTCCATAAAAAAGTATTGTACAATGGATTGAATAAATAGTGAATTATATTTCCTGGTTGGAATTGTCTTATTCCATTAACATTTATTCTCCAAATAATATTACCAACTGTATGTTCAACATAGAAAATGAAAATTATTGTAACTATGCTAAAGAAGTATATATATTTCATTAATAATTAATAATATTTAGTTTTATGTCCTTTTGGATAATAAAAATGGAGTGAGGATGATTTTTTTAAAGGTTGAATAGAATGCAATCCTATTCTATCATTCATGTAAGAAATAGACGGTGCTTTGTAAATGTTTGTTTTAATTTTCTTTTTTGAGTGATTATAAATATCTTCTTTAATTTGACCTCTAAGTAACCAAATATAACATCCATTTTTCGCATGATTATGGATACCAGTTGGAGATAAATTACCCCAAAGGAATAAATAAATATCTATCACTGGAAATGGTATTTTAATCTTCAAATTATTCAATTGGTAAAACATTTTATATAATTTATAAAGATAAATTTTTCAAATTTGAAAAGTTTATTTAGAATTAAAATTGATAATGATGGAAAAAATAAAAAAAGAAAGTATAGCTACGTGTGTGAGTATTATTGTATTTAATATTTTACTACTTAGTACATGTTCCTTTCTAGGATGTTATAATATTACATTTGAAAATATATTTCGACTGAATCTATTGTGTAATGCTTGTACAGATATGTCCTATCAACTTCAAAAATACCAAATACAAATATATGTTTTTATAGGAGGGTATTTTGTTTCTAAATTAAATGAATTAATTACTAAAGCTAAGAATTTTTAAAAAAATTAGGTATAAATGTAAAATATGTATCTATATCAATATGATATTGAATAATACCTTCATTAATTTCTTGGATATATGACCAATAAGGGGGAATAAGAATAATATCACCTTTTTGAATTATTTTTTTATGGCCCCATTTTTTTATTTCATGATTTTCTTTATCCATAATTTCATCTTTGTGTTTTGGATTAAAAAGATAAATAATTGATTCTCCTTCTAAAACACCAATTATATTATGATTGTGAAAACATTTTTTTAATGGAATACTATTTTGACCCGAAATAATGGAAAGAGTACGATAATTCGGAAAATAATAATATGAATCATCAAATATACTTGTATCAAATACCATTTCTTCTGTAACAATTCTATCAAATAATTCTTTATTTTGAAAAACAAAGGATGGATTCTTCATTTTGTAATTAATAATATCTTGAAGATAATCAAAATTAGAATTATTAATATCAAACTGAACCTTTTTTTTTGTATGGGTTGGATTTAGTTTTTGATAATTTTCTTTGATTTGTAAACTATTTTCTGTTTCGATGATAAAACCATTTATGTTAAATTTTTGAAGATTAACCATACTATAGACAACAATGATCATATAGATTAAAATAAAAAATTGAATAATTAATTTAAACATATATAAAGATAATTTATATATATTAATTACATAATGACCGAAGAAAATAGTAATACTACCTATGGAAAAGAAGTAGGAAATGTAATCTGGTTTGACCAGAAAAAGGGATTTGGATTTATTCGAATTATTAATCCTAATTCTGAATTCTTAAACAAAGAAATTTTTGTACATTATTCAAATATTAATTGTCAAAGCCGATTTAAGAAACTATATCCGGGAGAAAATGTATCTGTTGATGTTTCTAAAAATACACAAGAAAATAATGGCAAAGAATTTATGAGTAGTAATTTAAGTGGATTGTATGGTGCTCCATTGCTAGTAGATAATGAAAATTATCTTTTTAAGGTAATGAAGAAGCGCGATAATGTTCAAGGTGATAGTGAAGATCAATAAATTATTCCTTATGTACTTTAATACCTCCTAGATTAGAAAAAACATAAATATCTCTCATTAATTGCTTTTGATTCCCTTTAATTTCGATGCCACTTTTCAATAGTTCTTCTTTAATTGTATCATCCGACATTTCTTTTGCTTTTTGCATTTCTTTCTTAACATTTTTTTTCTTTGAATAATTTTTATAAAAATTATTTCTCTTTTTCGTTTTTCTCATTCTTTTCGATTTTTGTTTCTTTTTACTCTTTTTCTTTGAGGGAAGAGGTTCTTTTTTAAGTTGCAGGATATTCTCTACTTTCTCTCCCTTATCAACTTCCTTATCAACTTTTTCAACTTTTTCAACTTCCTTTACTTTCTTATCTAGTTTTCTATTCTTTTTTTTAACACGTTTCCTTTTTGGTTTTTTAACTACGTTTTCTACTTTTTCTACTTTTTCTTTGTGGATTTCTGGGCTTTTAATAACATTAATTTTGATATCTTCTAATCTTGAGGATTTCTTTTTTTTTGTGGGTGTTAAATTAATATCCTCATCTTTCAAAAATTTGGTATATGTCTCTGATAAAGGGGATTTCTTCTTTTTTTTCTTTTTAACTCCTGATAAATTTAATTTGTCGCTCAGTAAAAGAGAAGACATTCTATATACTAGCATATATTAATTTTGATCTTGATATTTTTTTATTTCAGTAGTTAAAATATTAATACCTGCTTCATCATCTGCAAAAATCTCATTGCAGATATTTAATAGTGCTAAATCTCCTATATATTGATCTTTCATTAATTCTTTAAGAGAACCTTTTAAAAATTGTTTAAGATGATTTTTTTTATCACTATAAATACTCTGTACAACGCTTCTTATTTCATTATCTGGTATTTTTTTAATATTATTTTTTGTTAAATAATTATTGTAATTTTCTTTTACGTAAAACAAGATTAAATCTTTAATTAATTTACTTGGATCGCTCATTATTTATAATTAATAATATTAAACAATATTTTAAACTTAAATAATTATAAGTTTAATCATTTAAAAAAATATACATCTATTAAATAATGATATTTCTATTTACATATTTAAAATTAGCACTATGGACAGGTATTTATTCTTTAAAACAGAATGATATTATTTTTGATATAATAGTGAATAATATTAAAAGTTCTGGTCCTGTCTTAACTAAATTAATTCAATGGGTACTTCCTAAATGTGAAGTATTTTACGAAATTGATAAAAATGATAAAAATAATGAATGGTTCTATAAATTAGAAGAGGTATATGAAAATTGTGATTTTCATAGTTTAGAGTACACAAAACGCAAGTATAATGAAGATTTTAATTTGGTATTTGATGAAGAATATACATCAATTACTAAAATTGCTTCCGGAAGTATAGGGCAAGTCTATAAGATTAAAGATAAAAAAGAAAATGAATTTGCAATGAAAATATTACATCCAAATATTCATCAACAAATTAATTTTTTTTATTTCTTATTTTTATTGATTAAAATAATAAAACCACTTCACAATTATATTAGTTATTATTTCCCAATTGATCTCAACACATTTATCTTTGATTTTAAAATGCAGACAGATTTTATTAATGAAGCAAATAATAATTTATCATTTACAAATATATATCAAGATAATCCGTATATTATTATACCTTCACTCCATAAAGTATCAAGTAATATTATTATTATGTCTTATGAAGAAGGCGTACGTTTTGATCAAATAGAGTTATCAGATGATATTACTTATAAAATAGTTTCATTATTAAAACTGTTTAATAAAAATAATGAAGCTATTTTTAATTTTATGCATGGAGATTTACACAAAGGGAATTGGAAAATACGTATTAATAATGGAGATGTTAAATTAGTTGTTTATGATTTTGGATTCTGTTGGAGACTTCCTAAAGCTATTTCAGAAAATTTGATAATGATTAACCATATTTTCATGGATGTTATCGTAAAAGAAACTTCCTCAAATGGAGAATATGTTAATATTGATGATTTTTCAAAAGTTGCGTACATATTTTGTGAAGGAAAAATTAGAAAAGAAGTGATTAAACAAGAAGTTGAAAAATTAATCAAAAAAAATATGGTTATTTATGAACCATTTTTTTTAATTCAATTATTAATTAATTGTACTCGTATAGAGAAAAAAATAATAAATTCATATATATTGGGTTGTATTATTGGTCAAAATCAAATGGAAAAAATTTATCGTTTAATAATTGATGTTGATTTTATTAACGATAAAAAATTTAATGAAAGAAAAAAATATTTTAAAGCTTTTCATCAATTAGATGAATATTGTAAAAAACATACTATCTATATTGATTATATTGAATACATTAAAAATGAAATAAAAATTGAAAATGAAATGAAAAATATAAGTTATCAAGATTTATTTTCAGAAAATAAAGAATTAGAAATGAATGATACAATTAAAGCATTATGTATTCAAGATGATTAATTAATTTTTTTTTTATGTTCGTAAGAAACTTCAATATAATCTTTTATCATACTTAAACCAAGTGTTCCAATAAATAGAAGGAAAGTGTATTGATAGTATTCCATTTTGTATATTTAATTATTTGTTTATTTAAATAATTTAAATTTGAAAATTATTTAAACTTATTTTACGTAAAAAATAATAGCCATATGTCTTTGAATACAGATGGACTAATTCAAGAATATTTTAATCAAAAAAATATTTTAATTAGTCATCAAATTAACTCTTATAATTACTATGTTGATGAAATAATTCCAAAAATCATACGACAATATTTTCCGGTTTATATTAATTTTTCAGATAATAATTCTTGTGAAATAGAAGAAATTGAACTATCTGTTCAAAATCTCAAAATTGGAGAACCTTTATTGGTTGAAAATAATGGATGTTCAAGATTAATGACACCAAATATAGCTCGAGAAAGGAATAGTACATATTTATCTCCTATTATAGTTGATTTTAATTCAAAAATTAAAATTAAGCAAGATGGTAGTTTGATAGAATTAAAGAGTTCTTCAATTAAGAATATTGTAATTGGAAAAATACCAATTATGGTCTGTTCAAAATATTGTATCCTTAATGAAAAAAATAAAGAAGACGAATGTACTTTTGATTTGGGTGGATATTTTATCATTAATGGTAATGAAAAAGTTATTATTTCACAAGAGAAAGTTGCAAATAATATGATTCAAGTATTTAAAAATCCAAAAAATAGTTCTAAATTTTCACATATTTGTGAAACTCGTTCATTAAATGAAAATATTTATGGAATTCCAAAAGTATCATCCATTAAGATTACAAATAAAGGTGATATGTATGATAATACATTGAAGATTATACTTCCCCATATGAAACAGGAAGTACCATTATTTGTATTATTCAGGGCATTAGGATGTAATTCTGATAAGGATATTATTTATCACATTATTGATAATGATGATTCAGAAATTGATAAACTAATTTTAAAAATGCTGAAATCAACGATTGATGAAGGTAGTTTTATTAAAACAGAAGAAGAAGCAATTCAATACTTATGTAAATACATTAATAATACTTACAATTATACTCAAAGTGATGAAAAGAAACGTTCATATGTACAAGAAGTTATCTTAAAAGAATATTTAAATCATTTAGGTGATAATGTACAAAAGAAGATATTCTTCACAGGATATATGGTAAATAAATTACTCAAAGCATATTTAGGTATTATACCATTAGATGATCGTGATAGTCATCTAAATAAAAGGTTTGAAACAACCGGTTATTTACTTGGAAACCTTACATTTCAATGTTTTCATAAAATTGTTAAGGATATTAAAAATTATATTACGAAAGAAATTAATTCTGGGATATGGAATTTAAATAAAAATTATAATGATATTATTAATGAAATTAATATTCATAAAATCATAAAATCATCTTACTTAGAAAATATCTTAAAAGGGGCAATGGCTACTGGTAATTGGGGGATGAAAATGAATGCAAATAAACAAGGTGTATCTCAAGTTTTGAACAGATTAACTTATCCAAGTATGGTTTCACATTTAAGAAGGGTACAAACACCTACAGACAATACGGGAAAATTAATTCCTCCAAGAAAACTACATAGTACTTCATGGGGTTATGTTTGTCCAAGTGAAACACCAGAAGGTCAGGCTGTAGGTGTAGTTAAAAATCTTTCAATGAACTGTGAAATTACAAACAGTCGGAATTCAGAAACAATTATGTATTACATTAATGATTTTATTCAATCCTTTGAAGAAATTAATGTATATACCTTTAATAAGATAAGTCAATGTAAAGTATTTATTAATGGTGATTGGATTGGATTTTCAGATAAACCTAAAGAACTTATTCAATCATTTAAAAAATATCGTATGGATGGATTAATTAACAACCATACATCAATTTATTGGGATCATATGAATTATTTCATACAAATATTTACCGATGGTGGTCGTCCAATTCGTCCTTTGTTAGTGGTTAAAGATAAAAAATTAATCTTTGATAAAACACTTGAAAAGAGAGTTCAAGAAAAAAAATGTAAATGGGAAATGTTTACATCAACTATTCATGGTAAAGATACATACTGTATAGAATATATTGATCCTCATGAATCAAGTAATTCACTTATTTCTGTTACTATTGATGATATCCATAAAAATGAAAATTATACACATTGTGAAATACATCCTTCACTTATTTTAGGAGCACTTGCATCATGTATTCCTTTTCCACACCATAATCAGGCACCAAGAAATACATATCAATCAGCTATGGGAAAACAAGCGGTAGGTGTTCATTGTACAAATTATAATAAACGTTTTGATACATTTAGCCATGTATTATCTTATCCTCAAAGACCACTTGTTGAAACAAAAATGATGAAATATCTAAATGCAACAAAATTACCAAATGGAATTAATGTAGTTGTTGCAATTGCAACATATGCAGGTTATAATCAAGAAGATTCAATTTTATTTAATAAGGCATCAATTGATCGAGGGTTATTTGCATCAACATTTTATCGTACTTACAAAGAAGAAGAAAGGAAAAATCAATTATCAGGTGAAGAAGAAAAGTTTTGTAAACCAGATAAAAGTAAATTATTATTTCCAAAACCATGCAATTATTCGAAATTAAATGAAAATGGTTTTGTAGGAAAAGATATCTATGTTTCTGAAGAAGATATTTTAATAGGAAAAGTAATCCCTATTAAAAATAACCAAGAATATAATTATAAAGATAATAGTGTAAGTCTAAAAAAGAATGAAAATGGTTTTATTGATGAGAATTTTATTACAACCAATAGTGATGGATATAATATTTGTAAAACGAGAATAAGGAGTTTTAGGAAACCTGAAATTGGAGATAAATTTTCATCAAGACATGGTCAAAAAGGAACAATTGGTATGGTATATAATCCAGAAGATATGCCATTTTCATCAAGTGGTATTATTCCCGACATTATTATAAATCCACATGCTATACCTAGTCGTATGACTATTGCACAATTAATTGAGTGTATTTTAGGTAAAGTATGTTGTGAGACAGGGAATATAGGAGATGGTACTGCTTTTAATAATATCAATGTAAGTACTGTTTCAGAATTATTAACAAAAGTAGGTCATGAGAAAATGGGAAATGAAATCCTATACAATGGTTTTACTGGAGAACAAATACACACACAAATATTTATGGGACCAACTTATTATCAACGTTTGAAACATATGTCTGGGGATAAAATCCATAGTCGTTCTAGTGGTCCAATTGTAACGATGACAAGACAACCAGCTGAAGGTCGGTCTTCACATGGAGGTCTAAGGTTCGGAGAAATGGAACGGGATTGTATGATAGCTCACGGAACTTCAAACTTTTTAAGAGAAAGAATGATGGATGTTTCAGATAAATATTCGATTTTCACTTGTACTGAATGTAATTTACCAGCTGTAGCAAATCCATGTTCAAATACCTATGAATGTAAAAATTGTAATAATTATAAGAAATTTAAAAAAATAAACATTCCATATTCTTGTAAATTATTAATGCAAGAATTACAATGTATGAGTATTGCTCCTAGATTTATTACTAATAATTAATATTTCATTTTAATTTACCTAATGTTTTTTTGTATATGAATATAATAAATAATAATGAAAATAAAAATATTGGGATAACAATGTTTAATATTTTCCAATCTAATTCACAACATTTTATGTGGGTTGATCCAAAAATAACATTTGCATTTTTTTTCAGTATTGAACCATATGGACATTTATGTTTATAGATATCACTATAACATTTTAAAAGGGAACTTGAACCAACTTCTTCTTTAATGACAACTGGTTCTTCTTTTACTTTCATATTGAGACCATCAATTTGTACTCCTTTTGCAAATATACGTTTAATATCTTCTATTTCTATTCTTCTTTCACCTTCACTTTCATTTTCAACCTGTATTTCAATAATTAATGAACCTTCCTTAAATCCTTTAATTTTAATCATTGATAAACATTGTTCTGTATTAATAGTATTAGTATCACTTACTAAACTACAAATTGAATTTAATGCAAGTAATCTATTATTTTCAATATTAATAAAATTATCATAATTTCCATCCATAATAAGTGTAATATTCCATAATTCTTTTTCTTTTTCACATTTTCCATTAACCAATGTATATCCTTCATCGCATTCAATCGCTATTGAACCTTCATTATTATTACAAATATATTTACTTGCGTTTTCTAGAGTAGGGCATTTTTTACAGCACCGTAACATATCAATTTTATTTTCAACATCACATGTAAAACCACTGCAACTACGATTTAAATTATTTGATTTTTGGTAATATCCAAATGGACATATCATATCTTTGCATGTCTCAGTTTTAGTACAACATACATTTCTATCATTTTTAATTGAACATTTTTCTTCTTTACAAAAAATATTGTCCCTAGTCAAATTATTTTTATAATTTATTCCACAATTCATATCAGAACATTTTTCTTTTTCTATACAACAATCAGCATCATCCACTACATTACATACCGGACCTAAACATGGTTTATTTAATAATTGTTGATTAGTTATATGTCCATAAAGACATTGTAATTGGTTACATTTTTGATAATCTTTACAACATAATTCAATATTTGCATCGTTTTGAGTACAATTCGTTAGATTATCACCTATACATTTTGATAATAATTTATTATTATCATTATATTTATTTTCAGGACAATTCCATTCTTTATAAAAACACGTATTTTTTTTATTTTCACAACAGGTGATATTATCAGAACCTTGTTTAATAGGTAATAAATATTCATCGCTACTACAATTAAAAAATTCGGTTGGAGAACCAGTATCTCCATACAAACCGACAATACGTTGAATATATCTTTCGACACTTGTTTCATCTGTATAATCGATATCATTAATATTTTCTTCTGTTGTGGAAGTATCGGTTGATTCTGTAGTAGAAGTATCCTCAGATAATATTACATTTTCATTCCATAAAGGAAACCTTTGTTTTATTTTTTCTTTTATTAATCTTTCATTCCAATTTCCACATGTTTCGAAACAACAATCTTCTTTACTGAATCCAATTTTATTTGAAATTAATGTAGCTTCTCTACAATTATTACCATTTAAAATCCATTCATCGCATGTTTTTGCTTCACAACAATTTTGAAGGGGTACTAAAACACCTGAATCATTAAAAACAAATTCATTATCACTCCCTACCTTTTTATTATAATTTTCAGGACATGAATAACTACTACATAATATGTCATTACAACATTTTTCTTCTTTTAAACCCTCGGAATCACTTTTAAATATTTCTCGATCAAGGTCAATTAAATAATTATTTAAACTACAATATTTTTCATTTGCATTAGTACCAATAATAACTTTATTACTATTACTATTTATACTTTCATTTACCCAATTTCCACAGGTTGTGGTTGTGGTGGTGCTTGCCATATACTACTATATAATAATATTATTTATATATTATTTAAAGGTTATATATAACTATTTTATAAAATGAACGATACAAAAGATTACCATGTTAATATTAAAACTGAACAAGCAGGAGCGTTCCGTATTTTGATTGAAGCATTAAAAGAAATTTTAACAGAAGGAAATCTTATATTTGATAGTACAGGTATTAAATTAATGGCTATGGATTCAACACATTCCATCTTGATCCATATGAAATTAGATTCCGATAATTTTGAATTTTTTCATTGTCCTAAAAAGATCCTTGTTGGAGTGAATATGTTAAACTTTTTCAAATTGATTAAAACAATGGGTAATTCGGAAACATTAACATTGTTTATTGAAAAAGAAAATGAAAATAAATTAGGTA
>TARA_B100001115_G_scaffold95775_2_pt1 | contig 16654 bp, 19 predicted proteins | sample TARA_B100001115 | Tara Oceans TARA_B100001115 (sample SAMEA2622652) | marine metagenome | biome: marine biome (ENVO:00000447); feature: surface water layer (ENVO:00002042); material: "saline water (ENVO:00002010), including plankton (ENVO:xxxxxxxx)" | depth 5 m | reverse complement strand
ACATGGACCGATTGGGAGGATGGTGAGCAATCAACCTCACTACGTCTAGAAGATTGGAAAAAGCAGTAGAGATGATATAGAACTTCATACAGGGGGACAATCTTGCAATTATTCTATGCGAACAATGGCTAGTCTCTGAATCTCAGTTCGGAGTCGAATGTCGAACCATCATGGAAATCATAGGGCTCGGCTCCGGGGAGGAACGCCGTTGCCCTACCCGTCAGTCTTCCCCTAGACCCGTCCCACTGGACGAACGAACCCTCCCACATCCCTAGCACCGGGGTGTCCTGGTGCCTGTGGAACTCGGCTATCCTCTGAGCCCTCGACTCGCCGTAGTGATTCGTAACCTCGTCGCCATCCATGAACAGGACCTTGCCCGGGTGGTAGTGGGGATTGATCTGGAATGGGACGATGCCGAAGGACTCGAAGGACGGGGGCAGGACGATTGGCATGTCGTTGGTGGTCATCATGGTGGGGCATGCCACATTTGAACCAGCGCTGACTCCTAGGTAGGGGGCACCCGAGAGAACCCTATCCCTTATCGGAGCAACAAGTCCATTGTCGTGCAGTTCCTTCGTAAGAAGGAAGGAGTTGCCTCCACCGACGTATATGCCATCGGCTTCGCGTATCGCGGAGACGGCGTCGGGGAAATCCTGTATCCCAACGAGCCTCGGACCAGATGGACCGAGAAAATCCTGCATCCTGGAGGTGTATTGATCGTGTTCGTCGGAAGCGAACGGGACGAAGACGATACTCGGGCATCCAAAGAAATGCTCAGTCACCAGTTCCCTGTAGGTGGCCTTCCTCTCCTCTGTGGAGATGCCCCCGCTTCCTAGCAGAACCCGAGTGCTATGGCCTAGTCCGGACATGCTTCTTGCTAATGCCAGTCGAACTTGAAGTCCTCGTCGCAAATCGGCAAAAAAACAAGTCTTAGCCTGGGTATTGCAAATCTCGGAGTTTCCATTTTTGGGCGTTAATATACTGTCAGGGACAATGCGCTCATATGGCCAGATGCATATCATGCCACGCCGAGCACAGTGGCCGTGAGGAGTGCTGCGATATATGCGGAATTCTGATGACAAGCATCACCGGTCAAGAGTCTTCATTCGTCACCGATCCTAGCCTGATTGCTACTGTGATAGAAGACTTGGGGGGTCGGAATAATACCTTGCCCAAAATCTGGAGAGCGCTGAGGGGGCTTGATGGAGGGGAAGCCGATTGGGCGATGGAGGCAGAGCCTTGGGACGAAAGGATGTGGATTACGGATGCCCCTGACCCATGGGAAATCGACCTTAGCAGGATGGATCGTTTCTACAGGAACGAGGGAGAAGTTCCTGAGATCAATGAGCTTAGGGCACTTCAGAGGGGCGGTTGCCTCCCAGACGGAAGCTACCTGACATGGAACGGAGGTAGGTTCTACCTCGATGGAATGAAGATAAGGCTCCCTTACAGAGGACTCTCGAAGATGCTCAGGAAACTACGGGGCAGGGATGACGTTGACTTCAGGAGACTGCTGTTGTCAGTAGATCTCGCTGTAAGAAAGTCCCCGAAAAGGGGATTCTTCTCGTGGAGGGGCAGGGACGGTGCCACTGTCACCCATCCTGTTTACACGATGTTGAAGCGAAGGGGGTACAGCAATAGGTACCAGGAAGATAATCAATTCGCTGAATACAGAATTATTCAGCAGAACGACAGGGCCAGAATGCGATTCTTCGAGAAGACCTCCTGGATGAAAAGATGGAGGTCCGCACAAAAAGACACCCCTCTACACCACCTCTCCGATAGTGAGTTCGAGGTGCCCTATACCCTAGCGATCAGCAATGGCCGTCTGCAACTGAGAGTCCGGAGGAACACCGGTTGGAGGAGGATTGAGCTTGATAGCGACCCCCTGTTATGGTCCAGGGTAGTCTCCTGGGTTCTCTCTCCGCCGAGGCACCGAGACAGGAACCGGTTGCACTGCATCCAACAGCATTTGTTCGTGGACGAGGGGATGCCATTAATCTCGGAAAGCGAGCAAAGGGGTGTTAGGTTCCTGAGGAGAATAGTGGCGGAAAATGACAGGGCGGAGATAGACAGGCCTTCGAAGTCCATAACGGTCACTGGGACGTCCGGCCTGGCATACAGCGTAGTTCCTACTTTGAAGGGAGAAGGAGCGAGATTCTCCGTATGGCCCCTGGACGAAAACGGGGCTCAGTTGCGTCCTCGGGCGCAGAGAGGGAGGGAGGGAGGGAGGCACTGGATGAACGCAAGCAGGCTTTGCATAGTGGAGCTTCCAGAACTCAGGAGGCTAGTGATAGGAGATGCGGTTGCGACCATCGTGATGTCACTTTTGGACGACATGAACTCACAGAACCACATTCATACCCTGCGGATGCACGTCGCCGAACACCTCCACAGAGAGAGGAACGAGCGTCTCGGGGAGATAAACGAGGCCAGGATGCTTCGAGAAAGGCTAATGCGCAACCGAATTGGGATCGTGGCCAGGAGGAACACAGAACTGCTTCCTCGGTTGTGGAGTGCCCTCCTGAGGAGGCCCCTTGGAGAGAGGCTGACGTTCACTGCAATGAATCGAGGGAGGCCCAACATATGGTTGGACGGTTGCGAAACCCGGTTCGAGACCACTTCCCAGACCGAAAGGCAAGTGCTCTACTCCATGCTGCACGCATCCGGTTGGGTAAGGGACCAAGATGAGGAGAGGCTCAGAGGAAACACTAGGATCTACATCAGGACAGGCACGGGACAGAGGGATCTCGGTCAGCATGTCGAGTCTTTCTGCGAAATGATGGAGGGAGCGGTGGAACTGGGAGAAGGGGCGAGGTTCATCCCAGACCCTATATCCACATTCTACGAGAGGGAGAATCCCGGCATCGCCGAACTGCTTCCCGGTACAGACCAATTGATTGGATGAGTGCCTAATTCTCCCTGAACAGGTGTGCGCTCCTCTCGACGAAGTTGGACCCACCTGGAACGGGATTGAGTGCGTACAGCTGCCTCACCGCCTTCCTTTCCACCTTGACGATGGCCATCGCCTCTATTGTCGCGATCAAAGCTGCCTTCCTAGGTGGTTGGTTGGTGAATTTGCCGACCCCGATAACGTCATCGTCATCAAGTAGCTCCAGGTGCTCTCTCAGTATCGCTATGGATGCGTTCCTTACTCGGTTTGCCGAATCCCTACCGATTATCTGTGCTAGGAAGTCCGTGTTGGTTGCAATCTCCTGTTTGATGATTCTCGTCCTTGGGACTCTGGAAGCCTGCTCGCAGGAGATTCTCCTCCTGTGGGTATTGATGAACCTCTTGGCGCCTGTGAAGTCGGAGTAGTTCAGGCCCCAGTCTCTGGATATCTGCCTGGAACGGTTTGCCCGGCCATCAGAGTTCAGGACGTCCGCTGCTGCTGCTGCGTATACCCTGGCCCTGTAGTCTCTCCCATCTTCATCTGACATCTTCTTGTCTCCGATCATCTTCTTTCTCCTTGTCCCGAACGGGCTGACCGAGTTGACTCGGTCCAGGAGAGCTACTGCCATTGAAGTTGTCTGGGTATTTCCACACGTGTGGAGTAAGTGTCCGACAATCTGCTCCAGGAACTGTACATCCTCGCTGGTCGTCCTCTTTTGGAGATTGGAGAGTCGGTCGAACTTCCGGTCGTATCTGAGTGGGATGTCGGAACCCGTGGACGGTTTCCCGGTCACCCTGTCGATTAACCTATCCGGGTCAGAGCTGCTTGGGGCGAATCCGGGGTCCATGCCCCCCGAGCCTTTGGACAGTCCGCATGTCACGCAGTGTAACTCGGACCTGTGGTCTTCGAATTCTATCGAATCGCAGCTCGGGTCTATGCACGACTGGTCATCAGTTCGTGAATTCGTTATCGGTTCTTCTTTGCTCAAATGTGTCCCTCCCAATGCGTCTCGCATGGGCAAAATGACGCCCTCCCGAAGGGGGACTTTGAACTGCGGGATGAGCGGCGCTTAACCATTACTGGATTCGACGAGATGATGGAGGAGTTTTCGTCACCTTTGGAGTCTCCCGTCAGACCCACACCTCTCTCCATTTCTTGACTGCCAGAATCCCTATTGCCATCTGACTGAGGGATAGAGGTTCGCTGCTGCTCTGGAAAGCGGACCTTACAAGTGACTCCAGTTCCCTGTCCGATTCGGCTTCTTCCCCGAGGACAGCATTTACGATTTCGTCTATTTCCATCCGGGAGTCAGACGCTTCCGCCAGCTCAGAGAGCCTCTTCAGAGAGTCGGTGAGACTTCTGAGGCGTTTCCCCGCTTCATCCTCGTCAATCATTAGTTTCGCTCCTTCCGTCTTCATAGTGTACGCAGGGCTCTGATGACCAGGTGGACAGCGGTCCCGATGGCTCGATCGTTTGCATGTCCGATCCATTCCTAGACCACTTCATTCTGTCGTGACCGAGGACTAGTGCCGATTCCAAGATCATGGAGTACGCAGCTAGTGTGTCCTTGTCGGTTTGGCTCCAGTAGGGGTCCCATGGATGGGTGTGGACCCATAGCCTGAATGGAATGGTCGCGCCGAGTGGGGGCTCCAGAGAAACGTGCCCAGTAGTCCCTATGTCGACCCATATCCTACCGTCTGCATCGAACAGGACGCTGACCTCCCTGGACATTGAGTCGGCTATTTGCCACAGCTCCGACCAGGACTCTCCCTGTGCCAGGGCGGCGATTGTCTCCTTCACCCTGGAGGAGCTGACCCTGCCTGAGACGATGTCCTTAGAGACCTCTCCATTGGAGTGGATTCGTGGTAGCACCGATGTGGTCATCCCTCAACCCCCTGGACCGTTTCCAACCTACCCAGAGTGCCGAAGGTTATGCTTGCGGACTGCGGCATGGGTGGCAACGTGCTCTCCTCTCCGGACAGCTCCCTCAACGACTGTATGACCCATTGGGCTCCGTGAGCAGCGGCTGACAGGAATCCGAATTGGATGTTCCCTGATTCTATTGAGCCTTCCAACTGGCATGACATGGGCGGCTGTTCGGTGGTCAATGAGGAAACCCGGTCCCCTCCTACCCTGTGGTCAATGGCAATGAATCCGTCTCCTGAGCACCTGAGGTCTAGCCATCTTCCTGGGGATTTGTGAGCTACCCTGCGGGCTTCGGATGAGTCTACAGCCACTACGATGATGTCTGATCCCGATATATCGGAGGTGCTCCTGACATCACTAGGGATGGCTTGTATTTCCAGGTTCTCCGACTCGAACTCCGCCAGAGAGCCCTTCAGAGCTCCTACCTTTGAACTCCCAACCTGGGAGGGAAGGAACCTCTGATGCGCGAGGTTCTCCGCACTAATCGTGTCCGAGTCGTGGACCCTGAATACTATCCCGCCCAGAGACTCGGAGAGTGCCCCCCTGTGAGCCGCGGGCACTAGTGTGGCCAACAGGTGGGAGCCTATGCCGCCCGCACCGACTATGGTCACGGTAGTGGGCATTACTCCTCCCCCAACACTTGAAGCATCATGCTGTCGAATGTCCTTTCCCTCGCTTCATGGGCCTCTCGGAGCATCGATATTTCCTGTTCGTAATTGGCATTCAGGCCTTCTAAATCCTCCTCACATCTCGCACAATCGACGTCGACTAGGTGGTTGATGTACATTGAGACCTCTTCTACCGGAAGTCGGGGGTCTGTTTCGCCCATGAACCACGAGAGAGGGTAAGAGGCAAGGACCGCCTTTCTCAAGGTGTTCATATGGGGTAGCATAGCGGTCTCGAGGTCCTCGTAGAGCGCGTACATGAGCGAGACAATGTTGTCAAATGGCCAGACCCACGGCTCATGGGATAAGCGGCTGGGTTCTACACAGACTCTTTCCCAATCCCCCCTTCTCTGGTCGTACCAGCGAGTGTCGGTTTCGATCATCTTGTCGAACGGATACATCATCGCTGGCCACAATATGGCGTCTTCATCGACACTGTGGCTAGCTTTGATCTGCTCATCTAGCTGTCCTATTCTCCTACTGATTATACGACCGAAACTGGGCTTGTAAGACACCTTGATGCCGTACTTCACGCCAGAGAATCGGCCTCTGAGACGGATATCGAAGCCCATTGAGTCGTACCTGTGTTCGCCAGGCTCCATGTCGATTTCCGCACCGATACTCTCGGAGGTTTCCAGTAGCCAGTTCAGGGACTTGTTGTGTCCTTCTGCACCATCTATGTGAAATTCCTCAAAGAGTCGTTCATTCTTTGTTCTAATTTTCTCTATATTTTCAATTTCTTGTTTCATTTTGATTTCCTCTGATTTGTTTTTCACCCATCTGGAGGTCCATACCCCCAGATGGGCTTACGTAATTCCGTGCTCCCTAGGGAGCTGATTGCCGCTCACCGGTCACAGACCGCCTTGCAGGCCGGGCACTATCCTGACGGTCCCCACAGTGTTCCAGTCAGCCTGAGCCAATTGCTCTGGCTGAACCATCTGGTTACCTGCGAAGACCCAGGAGCCACTGCTCTCCGACAGACGGGAGAGAGTCTCTCCCTTCGTCAGCTGCAGGGTGGTGTGTCCGGTCCGGTCGGCGATCTCGACGGTTGTCGTTATCTCTTCCATTCCTTTACCTCCTTGTCTTGCTTGAATTCCTTAGTTGCTCTGAAAGTATATGAAGGCCCGATGCCGTGTTGGCGGGTTACTTGCCACGGGTGTGGGCCGATGCGTTCTATTCGCTCACCCCCACGAGTATCGAGGTCCTGATTCCGCGCGCAATCACGGACTCTAGAGTTTCCTCTCCGGTGTCTTCCTTGTGCTCCTGCATGATGTCTCGCCATCCGAGTCGCTCGAGGCGCCATTCCTGAAGTTCTCGAGTGGATTTCAAGTCCCGTTCACGGGAGATGGCTTCGTCCCTCTCATACATTTCCAGAATCCTCTGGCGCCTTCTGTCCTCGTAACTCTCCTCCATCTCTCGTAGGCCCTCGGGGTCCTTGCAGTACTCGACAGCGTCAATCAAGGTCATAGGAGGATCTCTGAATCCGTCATTGGCCCACAGGACGAATGCGACGCACATGTCTGTAGCGGGGGTCTCCTCCTGGTATGAATCACTGGAGGTAATGCAAACCCTCTTTGAGATTCCAGAGTCAACGGACCTGGCGTAGACTACCAGGTGGTCCATGTAGGTCGAGTTCCTTTCGAAGACCCTGGAGAGGGACTCCTTCCTCATCACGGTCTCCCTGACATCGAGCCCCACTTCGACCTCATCATCGAATCCCACGATGATGGATCCTCTCTCGGTAACCCTGCACCTGGGCGAGTCCTCGAGTGCCCGCACAAGAAGAGTGAGCCCCTTCCATTCCTCGTCAGATACCTTGAAGATCAGCTCTCCCAGTAGCCTGTCCTCGAGCATCCTTCTCCTAGTTTCGACAGAGTCTTCGGTTTCGTTTGTTGTTGTATTCATACCCAATGGCAAGTAATTCCTCTCTCCCTTAACTAGGGCTCCAGATACTTCGATTTGCGTTCGATTCATACAGCCGGCAAGTAAACCCAATCATCGTATATGGAGACGTCCACACCTCCACTCCCAGGGGGAGAATATCCTCCTTCTTCCCCTACCCAGAGTCCATCTCCTAGATGGGGAAATCCAGACCTCCTCTGAACGTTCCACTCGAACGTCCCCCACTATCGAATGTCTCACCGCCATGTCGAGAGTCTTCAAGCAAGGAGTATAGTGGTCAAAATCGCCGAAATCCGATTCTGCCAGTAGTATGAACGAGGCTACGTAGTCTGTTATCGGGAGTTTTCGATTGACTTCTGACGGAACTATGATTGCTGTGCAGTAGTCATAGCAGTGCGCCTCAAGAACCAGAAATGCCGTCTTACTATGGCGATTCATGACTATGGTACGCTCTACCATCAGCAATACGTTCACCCCCTCGTGGTAGTTTGGAATCCTGACCACCCCTGGTGCAGATAGCTCGCATTTCTCAGCCTCTGATAGAACGCTTCTCAGGAATCCCAGACCCCTGGTCTCGGGCCCGGAGAGGGTGTCGATCGAGGAGTCTGAGAGCAGCCTGAGCTTTGGCGGTCCCCTCTCAGAAGACTCCATTGCTCATATCTTTTGAAGCCGTCTGGTATCTATGCATCTCGGACCATACCCTGACTAGAGCTCGGAGGTATCCCTCATCCTTGCATGAGTTCTTGAAGCTCGTATATTCGATTCCCGATAACTCCCCGATTAGTACTGGGAGTACCTCCTCCTTCCTGATGGATATGCGGTACCGGTAGTCCGCCCACCCTATTACCTGGACAGGGTGACTTGGCCAGAGTTCTTCGAGGGGCCCACGAGTCCTTGCCCTTACCTGGAAGTGGCCTGGCATGTCCTTGTGTTGGACTATGCTCAGGAAGCCCTTGTTCGTGAAGATCCACATCTCAGCACATCTCCCGCTGGAACGAGGTCCAAGCCTTCTCCTTCGCCTCCGCCTCCCTCATCGTCCTCTCGCAGGCCGACGGGTTGCCACATCGGTGGGATAGGTCTGACCTCCTGTGGAAGTTACAGGCCTTGTACCAGAGTCTCTTCGCCTCTTCCGATGTGTGAGGGCAGCTCATGCGCACACCTCAGCCATCACGACTCGTAGCATGTCCGTTCCGTCTATTCTAGATACATAGGTGGAGGGTCCCGATTCGACCCACACCGCGTTGTTCGTCACCATCTCCACGTACATATGGTAAAGTTCGGGCTGGAGTAGCTCCAAGTCACGCCTTTTCATCCACTTTGGCTGCTCCTTCGTTTCCGTCAACCTCCACCTCAGTTTATTCACCAGGCTCCAAACTGCTTTCCTCCTGGCATTGGCCAAGGACATACATCCTTCGGGCTTCCTTGAGCCGTCCTTCGCGAACCCGGCTTTACCTAGAGAGCTCAGCGTTCCTATTCCTTCTATGTATGTCTCAGCCATTGCTGCGTAGCCACTGGGCATCATACGACCCCCATGTCATCGGGTGCTTCTCTGCCCCTCCTAGGGTCGCCAGTCACTGGGGCCACTTCGTCGCTGTAATCAGCGAGTATCGTGTTCTCGTCGATGACGAGCCTCATTCCCACGTTATCTAGGGTGGCCACTAGCAAGGCGGCCATCTTCAAGCAGTGGGGGTGGTCGACCACTGTTAGCAGCCTCAGGGCGTCACCAGATATCGTCTGAAGAGCTAGGCCGTTTTGAGGGTCGTTCCATACCAGTCCTAGCCCCAGGTGCTTGGTCGAGTTAGCCCATGAAGCGCTGTGCTCGTCTGTTGCAAACTCGATGTCTTCCTCGGACAGCTTAGGTAGCAGTATTGTGCTCTGTTCCTTACCCTGCAGGGTCTGCGAACCCCTTTCATTTTTATTTTGGTCCAAGACGGAGCTATTCTCTTCCTGCTTCGTCTGTGTAGTGCTTTTTATCGGGTCACAATTGGACTTCTCCCCGTTTCTTTCATTGCTATTTCCATTATTCATTCTATCAACTCCTATTGATCGGTGCGTTCGTTATTGTGCTACATTTTCCTTCAAAAAAAATACGATTTCTTTCTCTTATTTCTCCCGCACTTTTCTTCGAAAAGTGCATATCCTATATTGGCAAGTATTTTTTCTGATTCTCAGGAAATTTCAAACGGCCTGTTGATGACAGGTAGGCAATGCCCGGACGCACTGAGTTGGCCCCAAAACAGTCTGAGAAAGTGGGGAGTTACTTCTCCAGGAATTATATCCCCGGTGAGAAAATAATCATACCTGATCGAAAAGGCGAAGACTGGATTGCATGGATGAGGAGTAGGCTGAAAGAAATCAGATTCTATGACGAATACGGCATGAGAGTAGGAAATACACACGAAGTCCCTCCAAGGATTTTCCTTCGTGGGGATGCCACTAAGGGTGAATTAGAGAAGTACAAAATAGAGTCTGACAAACTCAGTGATGGGCACTACGAGTTTAAGGTCTGGCTCCAGCATAAGGTCGAAGATGCGAGACATGGAAATGGGTCAATTCGCTTTCTAGCTAGCGAGAGGCCCGGTAATGAGTACGTTGAGTATGAGGAAGCCTTCAATAGGCTAACTGACCATTTTGAGGACCTTTTCGAGAAAGGAATGGACTGGGAATGTGCTGATGGGAGGCATCTAGCTATTCTTCGGAAAATTATTGGAAGGAAAGAGCCAGATGTCGGAGCCAGAAGATACGATTCGAAGTGGCATCGTAAGAGGGGGACTTTCGAATACAAAACAGATGAATTCGCGGCGATGGGGGAGCATAGGAGAAGAAGTAGCCTGACCAGAAAGATATGCCAGGCCGTTGTTAGATCGCTAATCTCGAAATCAAAAACAAAGCTAATCGAAGAAAGTGCGGTTCTTCGCAAACGTGGAGAAGAAGAAAGAGAGGCTTTCTTTGAATGGTCAGCCGATAGGGGCGTAACCGTAACACCAAAGGAAGTTGAGGAGGAGATTAAGAGGAGGTTTACGAGAAACGGACAATTCGGAGAACAATACGCAAAATCGTTTCAAAGGCGAGTTTTGCGAAGGAAACGGATGACCATTGCGGAGTATCAGAAGTCTACTGAGTTGGATTTGACTGTAAGGAGGTTGATTGAGGAAGGACATAGCCCAGACGATGAATGGAAAGAGGCTAGGATCTCAAGTGCAGCTATGGTCCTGGTACCTGACATATCGAGCAAGATTGAGAGGATAATCTCGGAATCAAGGGAGAAATTGAAGAAAATTGCCCTTGATTGTGGCCTTGATTTCGATAAAGAAGACTCTGAAATTTCTGAAATTGACTATTTCGAGGGTATGGAAGGGCACCTCGGAAGTAGTGAAGACTCTGTGAAAGATGCGATAAAAAAAATCGTCAATGAGGGTTTTGGCGGCAGTCAGGGAGGAGGAGTGACCAGCGAGGGAGCAGAGCAACGTGACCGACACAACTCTAGGAAGTTGGCTTACAATTTCCTGACTATATTGCAAAACAATGGCATGTTGTCGACGATGGAGATGGATCGGGAAGAGTACATCCAGTACTTCCTAGACGGTGACGAGGACAAACTCAGTCCTAGGGGGGCAAAAAGATGGCCAAATATGTACATCTTTACGCCTGAATTGTTGAATTCCATAGGCCAAAAGGTGAGCCCTATTCACTTCCTCGAGGGTAGGGAGAATGCAATTTTCAGATACCTCAGAGGAGAAAGTTCCAGGTGGATGTATTGCCAACCAGAAAAGCACATTCTGGGAGAAAAAACGCGTAATGGGGGTTATCTGAAGGACGTTCAGGATGGAAGGTGTACTGAGAGGTACAAATTCAAAGAAGACTACGAGGGTTTCACTTCGAAGGTAATTGTGGATGGCAAAGAGGAAGTACAACCTAATCGAAAGTGCGTGCCGGACCCAGAAATAGCCTCTTCGCTCAACTCTCTCCAAGAGGTCCAATGGGAGATAAATCTAGACCTGCTGGCTCGCTTCTTTGATGTCGAATTCGCAGATGGGAAGAAATTATCACACCTGGAAGGAGAAAGGGGCGTCAAGCCTGGCTTACCAGGACACGAGTCTATCTGTGAGTACGGTCACCTCATTTACAAAATCAAACCAAAGGAGGAATTCGGTGGTTATTTCCCGGAGAAGACCGAGGATATGGAAGATGCTAATCGGTCTATGGACTGGGCGAGGAAGATTATCAATCACAACGCAAATGTGTTTTGGCACGCATGGTACTGCGATTTCCGAGGAAGGATGTACCCCCGTTGCAATAACCTCAGTCCCACAGGCTCGGACCTAAACAAGGCTCTAATCAGATTCAAGCATTGGAAGAAGTTGGGCGAGAGTCCAGATGACGAATCAGGTTTCAGGTGGATGAAAATACATGTACACAACCTAATGGAAGGCGTCTCTGGAAAATGGGGTGATGACAAAGCAAAGAAGGGAATGAAATTCGATGAGAGGGAGGCATGGGTCACAAGAAATGAAAAACACATCAGGGAAATGGCAAGGAGCCCAATCGACTTTGCCATAGAATTGGGACTCACTAAACACAAGTTTGGGAAGAGGGAAGATCTCCAGAGGCTCGCTGCAATCATAGAATTTGACAGAGTCAAGAGCTGCTTCGAAGAACAAGTCGAACAAGGGGGAGTAGGGGATTGGAGCAAGATCACCAGTGGCCTACAGATACACCTAGATGCATCATGTAATGGTTATCAGCACATATCAACTATTTTCCAGAATGAAAAACTCGCAAAGAAAGTAAACGTCCTCCCAAGTGATGATGGTCCCCAGGACCTATACACAGAAGTCGCACATATTGCAAGGACGGCTCTTGGCAAGGATGGTGTTAGGCTCTCTGGGGAAATTAAGAGTTTCCTGAACGAAAACCTGGACCCAAGTCTTTCGAAGATTGCTTTCGAACGGATTTTCGACAGGAAGCTAGCGAAAAATCCGACGATGACCAGAGCATATGGCTCGACTAGATTCACAAAAAGTATGTCAGGAAGGAGCGGCAAAGGCCAATCATTTCGTTCTGAGCCTCAGATGAGAGAGTGGACACCCGCACAATTGAAGAGAATCAATAGACTAAGAAAATTCCACAAGACCTTCCTGAAAGCGAGGGAGGAATTCAAAGATAATCCAGAATTAGGGAGGAAGCATTACCAGAAGCATGCTTTGGTTTACAAGAAAAAACCCGAATTAATAGAAATACTAGAGGATAACGGATATCGGAGCCCAAGAGACAAACCACAGGATGGGAGGGTTCTGAGGAAGGCGTCGAAGAGACATGAATTAATTGATTTGATAGATGGCGATGAAACAATCACCGAGAGTCCCATCGCACATCGTTGGAACAATAAAAAAGGCTCAGACAATAAAGAGGTGATAAGTAAGGCTGAATCATGGATGAGGCTACTGGAAGATGAGGAGCATTACCATTTATGGGCGAGAGGGTCTGGACTCTTTTGGGCAATCCTCGAACATCCTGAGCTCAAGAAGCAATTCTGGTACGATAGAGAGAATGAGGGGCAATGCGGTCCTCTTTGGAAAAGACAACCCGATTTGACGAAAATGACGGTTAAGTGCTACAAGGAAGCAATAGAACATGTCTGTGGTAGTGTCTATGGTGAATTCGAGAGTGTAATGAAAGGCGCAGTAGAGAAAGGTAAAGGCAAGTATCCCGGAGTTAGGTGGAAATCCTCCAGTAGGAAAGAAGGAGAGAGTGGGTTTGAGGTGTCCAACTACTACATGAAACACAAAGAGGGAGGGGGCAAGGGAGGATGGCCCACCAAGGTAGACTCTTGTTATTCTGGACTTGTCGGACTACCACCATGGTACACTGAGTCAAACATAAAATATGGATGGACCGAAGATCCGAAGACTAGGAAGAGATATGAAGAGAAGCTTGATAGATTCATCTCTGAATTAGGAGCACCGGTACCAAGAGAAATAAGTGGATGGAATAGTAGAGGGGACCGAGGCATCAATGAGGTCCTCTCATGGATGCTGCGTCCCGATGCAGGTGATGACTCGAAACTCCTCGCAGAACAGATACTGCAACTTCGCGACCTCGTTAGCATTAGAATAGAAACCTTCTCTCAAAAAGAAGAAGAAAGAATCGATCTGGACAAGATGAGTAGTAGCATTTGTCCTAACTTCATCCACTCTTTGGATGCATGCCATATGAGGACCGTGATCAATAGAATGAGTCAGGAAATTGAAGATTTAAGCTTCTGGGCTGTACATGATTCTTTTGGGACACATGCCGTTTCAATAGGAAAGATGCAGAAGATGATAATCGAATCGTTCTGGGAAATGCACGAAGGAAGGGATATCAATTGGTGGCTAGCAAATTTGGAAGGTCCGGAAGGAAGTTTGGAATTCAATAAGTTGAAAATAGAACAAACAAGCAAGCAGAGATTCATCAGAACGGGGGAATCTGGGAAATCTGAATACTTGGTCAGTTAACTCAAATTACTTGCCGAATCTAATGTTTGTAAGAACAATAATCGGAATGACCGTGGGTGGAATCGTGGGTGGGCCCCTAGGAGCGGTCGCTGGAGCAGTAATAGCGAACGATACGGCTGGAGTGGAGTTCCAGCATGACGAGTGAGGTGAGAAGATGGGTCTACTGAGGAGCTTAGCGTGGATAACAGCGGCAGCGGCCACTGGCGGTCTGGCCCTGGCCCTACTACCGAGCGACATGGACGGGATAGACGGTTACGACGGTGGGTCGGACGAGTAGGGCGTCTTACTGGTCTTCAACGATAGTTAGGTCGATTTTCTTTCTCCCCCTTATCCTGTCGATTCTGACCTGGATTTGCTTTCCCACCGCGTAGAAGAATTTGATCATCTCAGGACTGGTGTCCAGTCTCTTTGTTGAGGCGAGCCCGTTTACCTGATTAGATACAAGTTCTACCAGAATACCAGTGACCCTATCCGAGTCCTTGGGAAAATGGGCGAGGACCGTTCCTGTCACTACTTGGCCTTTCTTGAATCTAGAAAGGGGATTCTCGCCCCTGGATTCGCCGGACCGGACCTTTGCGCCAGACAGTGCTCTTGACCAGTCAACCGGACTACTGTATCCGAACTCTACTCTGGATAGATTCTCCAGAGGGATCGATGTAGGTTCATTGTCCCCTGCCTTGTAAAGTCCAATCTCGTGACCTTCTTCGTAGGTCGTGGAATCATGAGACCCGTCACGTTTGTTTTTAGTTACGCTAATCTTAGGGCCACGAATCAGAGTCATGAGCCTCCCACCAATTACCTCAATGTCTACTGACTCAACATCGAATCTATCCCACTCTTGTGGTATTCTCGAGAAATCTCCGACCTCCTTGCCACCTCCTTCGAAGTGTATGGAATCCCACGTTCCGAAGGATTTTAGCATTTGGACCATCCTCTCAATGTGATTGTTCTCTGCGGGTTCCAGACCCTCTAGAAGGGAGTTAATTGCCTTGTGCAATTCCTTTCCAGATCTATTTGGTTTTCCGTGTAGACTGCAAACAGAGGTCATGCTGTTTATTTTCTGATTGGGCTCTCCTCCTTTATTGGCTAGGACGACCAAGGGAAATACCTCTCCCGCGAAGTCGGAGAATCGAGAAGCTGCCATGCGCTTCAGGACCTCGCACTTCCTCCTTATGAGAGATAAGACTGGTTTTGGACTTCTATCAGCCTGGTAAATATCCGTCTCCCCGTTTTCGTCCTCATACGTTTCGATTTTGCCTTTCCAGTTCTTTACCTCGATTAGCACTATCGCACTTTTTGTTACCAGAACAACGTCCACCTCCTTCTTTCCCCTCTTGGTGCTAGGATCTGGGATTCTGATGTTTTCGAGTGTTGAGTACTCGAGGGAGTGGGATTTTACCGCCTGGAAGATTCGTTCCTCTGCGTCCCAAGAAGTCCGCTGTAGCCTGGTCATTGGGGTGCGTCTCTTCTCCGAAGTCCTATCGAACCACTGAAGTCTCCTTCTAGCCTCTTTGAATGGTTTCAGTAATACCATCCCATCACCGATTGCCGATGTGTTCTGGGACATTTGAACTATTCTAGCGCCTCCTGTCGAGAAATTCGGAGGGGTTGTTGCTTGGTCCTGGCAGGGGTATCTGCTCCTTCTGGGGGGCGAATGTTTCCGGAATGGAATCGCTCTCTTGGATTGTAATCCAGTGGTCTAGCTTCATCTGTCTTGCGTGTTGAGATTTGAAGACTTCATTATCCATGGCCCAGAACACAACGGACTCCTGGAGCGGGGCGGCTCTGATGAAAATCCTCCCTGGCATCTCCCTCGAGGGCGATGAGCAACTAAGTATCTGAATTACCTCGACCGAGGATCCGGACGACGATGTGTAAAGGGTCCTTGGTGACCTCCAGGGTACGTCTGGAAAGATCGTTGCTGTCGACCGGAACTCCTTCCACTCCGGCAGTAATCTATCGATAGTAGACAACTCCACGGCAAACCCAGTTTCAAGAGCCTGCTCCTCCAGATTTGCCTCCCTAACCAACTCTACCAAACCGGATGGCAGGCTGGTTGCGTCCTGTTCTGGGTCCGAGAGTTCTCGCTTATGTCTCCCGAATCTGAATTGGGCGTCCTCGAGATCGGATGAAAAATCATCCGATCCAATCCTCAGTATTGTCAATGTCCACTTTTCTCTATTTTCCATTCTTCTCAAATTATATCACCTTCTGGTGGCGAGTTACCCGCACACCAAACTGGCAAGTAAATTTCAGACTACAAAAAGCCCCGATAATTGGGTAGTCATTCGTGGGTCGAGTAGCATTCCAAGCAGATTAGGTAATGGCCTGGCATCTGCTTGTACTCCATGCCGCACCAGATCTGTCCGTCCTTGTCTGCCAACTGAAAATGATCCTTAGAATATTGGATGACTGCTCCGCACCCCCCGCTAATCTTGCTTACGCGGGCCAGGCTACTCTGGGAGAGTTGCACCTGGTTACTAGACACATTATCCGAACTAATGAGTTTGCATTTGGGGTTTTCTGTGTCAGTCTCTGGCTATGCAGTCATCCAACCTCGCAGCAACTGTCCTGATTCTGCGAAGCGTTCTCTCTGCGTTCCTCATCACCCTATTGGAGACCGAAGCGCCGTCAGCCCCTGACATCCTGAACCCGTATGGCATCCTTCCGCCAAGAAGGTTTAGGAGAATTCGCTGATCTTCCAGAGGGACTTGGGAGAGTATCTCCCTTACTCCCTCTATGTCTAAAGAGGCTTTGCTAGCACCGCCAAT
>TARA_B100001115_G_scaffold184702_1_pt1 | contig 16725 bp, 24 predicted proteins | sample TARA_B100001115 | Tara Oceans TARA_B100001115 (sample SAMEA2622652) | marine metagenome | biome: marine biome (ENVO:00000447); feature: surface water layer (ENVO:00002042); material: "saline water (ENVO:00002010), including plankton (ENVO:xxxxxxxx)" | depth 5 m | reverse complement strand
CACGGTCTTCGACCGTAAACTCCTCCCAGCCACCTGGTGGCGCCTCTCTGCGATTGATTTGTACACTACCGTCAGGCTGTGCTGAAAGGTACATACCATGTGCACCCTTGAGTGCAATCCTGCCATTTTGTCGCTGTTCTACTTGGAAGTATTCCCAGGTACTTGCATGGTCGCGGTTCCATTCCGCACGCCCGTCGGGCTGAGCGCTCAGGTACTTCCCGTGTACGCTCCTGAGCGAGATCTCCGACCCCTGATTGATGAGGTCCAAGGCTCCCGGCATGCCCCTAGCGGGCGTCGTCCGGATATGGCTCTTTTCGGTTCATGGAGAGAAACGGCGGTTTAAGGGGCACACATTGTTCGACGATGATATGTCAGATTACGTAATGCCGGTATTGGTGGGCTTGTACGCTGCGTTCGCAATCGCAGTAATGGCCGTCACCCCCATCATGGCCTCCTGAGCTGGAGTCATTGGGAATACTTGAAGTGGACTTCAACCAAGCGATAGCTATAGTCGGGGCAATAGGCTCTCACTGGGTGCATAGGATGAGCGAAGATTCGCAGGAAGAAGGCGAGAGTTCCGTTAACGGGAACGAAGGAGGGAGCTCGTCGGCTAATTTAACGCTCTTCTTGTTCTTCGAATTCTGGTTTTACTTGGTGATCATAGTGATCTTGGCCGGATCCGGTCTTTGATACCGGGGGGCCTCACTCGGAGGTGGCCCGCGCCTCCCTGGTTTCACAGGACACTTCCTCGTCTTCCAATCTCAAGTTGTTCACTAGGTCTATGTAAGCGGTCATGGCGTCCTCCTTGCTCGTCCCTGAAATGGATGACCATGCATCAAACTTTATCCGGTCTCTGAATCTGATTGCGCTTGGCCTCCTTCCTGAAACATCCCCCTGAGTGGCTTGCTTGTAGTACGCATAGACCTTCCTTAGAGTCTCATTGCCCATTCGCTTGTACAGTCTCTCAACTTTGGCTTGGGCGTCTAAGAACTCCTGCTCGTGCATGACACTCTCATGTGAAGCGCTGGCTTTCAATTATATGACACCAGCGCCGCTCAGTTCCCTGAGTACGATCATTATGCATATTACACTAATTATGATACCAACGGGGCCTCTTTTGATTTTGGAGGAGGGTCTGATGCCCAGGATTGGCTCGACCTTCGTCGCTAGTTCGTCCTCTATCTCAGAGATTGGCTTCATGATTTGCTCTAGGGGACCCGGGATATGTAGGTGCTGGTTGTGCCTAATCACCGTATTATCTCTGATATCTCCTCGATGATATCGAAGTCGGGGTAGTACTTCACGTTCTGCCACACTATCTGGCCATCCGGTCCCAGCACCTGAAGTGTCGGGGTTCTAGGATTCCCGAAGGCCTCGTCCAGAGGGACTGTGCTCGGCTCACCCGTCTCAGCGTCCCAAGCCACTGCAGATGAGTAGGGGGTCAGCACGGGCCATGGTGAGTACTGCTCGGACGACTCATTCCCAAAGACCTCGAAAAAGGACTCTCGGCTCTCGAAGCTTGGATACCTCTGGACGGTGATGACATTCGAGTCGTTGGATATCGTACCATTGGCGATGGACTCCCTGATCATCTCGGTCCACTCATGGCAGCCACGGCATCCCGACGCGGCCCATAGGATGAGGGTGTTCTGGCCCGATGAGTTCTCCAGCACGTTGTACTCGCTGTGCTGGTCCACGTCCCTATCAAGCGTCTGAGCCACGATGTTCATCCTGTTGAGTGAGGGAGTCTCGGCTTCCTCTACCGCGTCGACAACCGGGGCATCGGTGATGCAACCGGCCATGGGTACCAGAAGGAGTATGGCGAGAGCTAGTGACCGCTTCATGGACGCATTGGGGGTTGAGAGCATCATAAAGAGTTGTTTTCACTTTCACTTGCGGTCGGACCCTCTCTCTGGAAGCATTAAGGCAGAGTTGCTCTGAGAAGCGCATCCTATGGGAAGAACGGTGCCTACTTGGAGAAACAGACTGGAGAGGAGAATAGAATACTGGAGGGACTTCAAAAGGGTCCTGAGGCCGGTCGAGAGAGACTCGTTGGAAGATCTTGCCTCCGCTGTGAGGCGCCGTTCCTCGGCCTGTGGCATGCTTCCACTCTCAGACGAGTTCGAGCCGATCGTTCTGGCCATGCTGATTGACATCAATGTCAGGCTTTCCTCCTTGGAGGAGGAGAACAGGAGTAATGAGTGAGGGGTGGATCCTGGATGCTCATCTGAGAAGTGGCTCCGATTTGGTCACGGTATGGGTGAAGGAGGATTCTGGCGCTGTCTCGGAGCACTCGTTCCGGTGGTCGCCGGTGATCCATGTCTCTGGCAGACCCGAGTCTCTGCACGAGCTCGAGGTTTTTCTAACGGGAAGCGTCTGCCGCTCCTTGTTCGGCACTGTCAGTATCGCCAAGGAGCGTCGTCTGATCAGCCATGGTTGCGATGGCCCCGTGGAAGTACTCTCAATCGGGGTGCCCCGTGCGTCTAGCTTGATGTCCATTGCGAGAGCCATAGCTGACAGGGGGGGCTGGGAGGAGTATGAGGTATTCTCGGTTGACCCAAAGCCTGCTCAGAGGTTCTTGTACGACATGGGGACGCACCCATTTGGAAGGGTTAGAATAGAGGGGGGGATGATGGTTCCCCTCGATTCCAGGACTGACGGGGGATGGGTGGTTCCAGAGGTCAAAATCGCCTTCCTATCCTTCGATCTGGGTGATGTAGCCAGTGGTGGCTGCATAAGGAGCGTAACGATATCCGAGGGGGAGAGTGGGGGCTTGAGGATCCAAATGACAGATGGGAGGAGCGTGGAGAGCTTCGTGAGCGAAGTGGAACGTGCAATGCAGTGGATCGACCCTGACATAGTTGTGACAGAGGGAGGGGACACCAGGGGCCTCCCTGCTCTGATTTCCATGGCTTCCTCTGTAGGAGTCGAGGCAAGGCTCGGCAGGGAGAAGAGGGGGATTGTGGTGAGGAGGGATGCTGTAACCACTTGGAGCTATGGTAGGGTGGTGAGGTCCGAGGCGTACCACGCTCTCGAGGGGCGGGTCCACATTGACGGAGGGTCCTCGTTCATATTCAAGGAAGGAGGGATAGAGGGGCTGTTCGAGATTTCCAGGATGTCAGGTATACCCTGTCAGGACCTGTCTCGGCTCTCCCCCGGTTCGGCGATATCGGCGATTCAGATTCGGCAGTCGATGGAGGATGGGGTCCTAGTCCCATGGAAGAAGAATCGGCCAGAGGATATGAAAACAGGCAGGGAGATGGTAATGGCAGACAGAGGGGGGCTCTATCTGGACCCTCTCCCAGGCGTGCATGATAACGTGTATGAGCTGGACTTCTCCAGCCTCTTCCCCAGCATCATAGCCACGAGGAACATCAGTCCGGAAACGGTGAACTGCGGGTGTTGTGCGCCACCCCCAATCGGCAAGGGGTGCCGTCCTCTCCCACTATGCCATGAGGATCTCGCAACGGAGCTAGGCCAGAGGAGAGGTCATAACGAGGGGATGGCGGTCCCAGAACTGGGTTACCACACCTGCCTGAAGAGGCATGGTTTCCTAGGGAGAGTGGTTTCTCCTATAATCAAGATGAGGGCCGAGCTGAAGAGGAAGGTTTTGGCTAAGGGGGACGCATGGGACAGGAGGCAGAATGCCCTGAAGTGGTTGCTTGTGACTTGCTTTGGGTATACTGGTTACAGGAATGCGAGGTTCGGTCGGATAGAGTGTCATGAGGCGATATGCTCCTGGTCGAGGGAGATTCTGTTGGAGGCGAAGGACGCCGCCGAGGCAGAGGGGTGGATCTGCCTTCATGCGATTGTCGACTCGATATGGCTGAAGGATGGTCTGGACCGTGATGAGAGGGAGCGGTCGAGGTCGATTGATCGGCTTCTGCTTGGGATAGAGGGGGCATCCGGAATACCCATAGAGCTGGAAGACGTTTACGACTGGATTGCCTTCGTCCCCAACAGAACAACTGGTTCTTCATCCCTGACGAAGTACTTCGCACATGGGGAGAGGGGATGGAAGATTAGGGGGATTGAGCTTCGGCAGCATTCTACTTGTCAGTGGATAACGGATATGCAGATGAGGGTTCTTTCAGAGCTTAATGAGAGGGGGCATGTGAAAGGGGTGGAGGCGTCACTGAGACACTACAGGAAGGAGGTGTCAAGGATGAGGGAGGGGTCTGTGCCACTGTCCGATCTAATCATATCTAGGCGAGTGAGAAGCGAGCTCCAAGACTACAAGGTGCTGAATCTAACGGCCGCTGCCCTGATGAGGGAGAAGAAGGTCAGCTCGACCACGCCCCCTGGGAGGAAGGTCCGCTTCGCTGTTGTGGGAAGGGAGCGCGCCTTGCCCCATGATCGTGTCAGAATGAGGTTTGAGATCCTTAGCAGGAGAGAGTGTGCCAAGGGGGAGCGTGGCGATCCGGAATATTACCTCGGCCTTGCCTCTCGGGCTATATTCTCCATCCTGTCTCCGTTTGGCGTGTCGATGGATGACCTGCAAACAGATTCGCTAAAGCAGGTCCGTCTGAACATTGGAGTCTAGAGGAATTCGGTCAATCTCTGAGTTTCACTACCGGGCGCCGACCTCTTCCCATTTGACAGGTTTAGCTCGAGAAAGTCGTCGCAGGATTTCCTCAATAGACTCCTCACCTTTGGCGGAGTGGGCGGATTATTCCCTCTGTCTATCGTGATGAGGACAGCGAGGCGTCTGTTCCTCGATATTCTCCTAATCCTTCGGAGCGTGTTACGGAGGAGCATGTTGCCCTCCACTACGCCCAGCTGTGTGTCCAGGAACATTGAGTGGGCGCTTGTCACTATCAACAGGCTTTCCTCTTCGACTGTGTCCCTCTCATCTCTTGGTCTCTCCATCCTCCTGAATATCTCAGACATCTGATGGGCCGTAAAGGCCCGACAGGCGTTTAGTCTGTCCAAGTAGTCTATCGACTCCAACAAGGAGGGGGACGTAATTCTCGATGGGTCAAGCATTGAGCCTCCGTCGACCCAGTAGACCTTTTTTCCTGTAGATATCTCCTGTGATGCGAGACTGTAGGCTATCTCCGCTGTCTGGTATTTGCCGCCCTCCAGACATACCACTCTTGACCTCTCTACTAGGTCCTTTGGTGAAATCATATCCCTCACGAGTTGAGAATGGTAATTATTTTTTCAATGGGCCAACACCTAATGTGAAAGTGGACAGGTGGGTCTCGATAGCCCTACTCCTCTTCTGTTTCGTTCCATATGGAGGCCCATACTGACATCGGACTTCCGTCCACCATAGTCTCAGATCTCTTGTATATTCTCTCGGATCTCATTAGGGCCCTCTCCATCTCGTGGGGCTTGGTCTCATGCCCGTGTACTTCTCTCATGTGGCGGATTATCTCCCGGGTCGTGCAAGGGGAGGAGTCTACCCTCTTTCGTATCAGGCCGACTATCCTTCTGTACTCCCAGAGATCTTCTGACCTTCTCAGTTAACCGCCTCCCTGAATGCCTCCAGGGCTTCAAGAGTTTCGAACTCCACGACTAAGGAGGATATCACGCCACATGCCTTGCACTCGTACTGTTGACCTGTCTCGAACCCCATGTATGGGTATACATCCATACTAAAGCAGGAGCCACATGCTCTGTAGGTCACAGAATTGGGTTGGCGGGCCTTGTATTGAATGCTTGTTCGGTTTTTCACTTTGGAATAAGCGTGGCTCCAGTCTCAGTCCTGATGATCTTCCCATCCTGTAAAATGTGGACGGCCATCACTGCCTCAGTGGTACCGTCCGGGAAGTCCATGACGGAGTGCTCGACCAGAATCTCATCGTTCTCATAGAGGCACCGTGCGTCACGGATGACGACCTTCTCGTTGGCCATCATCATCTTCATCATCTCTACCACCTGCTCTCTGTGCATCGACGTTCCTGTTTGATGCCTGACAAACTCGTAATTCTCGTGAAACAGGTCGGTGTACATACCGGCGTCTTTCTGGTCTAGTGCCTTGGATAATGTATCGTAGAGGGCCATGGTGGTCTGATGGTGGGTCGGGATTTAATTTGGCGGTATTGCTAGTCTCTGTGCGGTTTCCGCCAGGGACTCGCCATCTTGACATAGTGAGCGGACGTATCTGGGTATTCGTTCGTCACTGCTCCGGAGGTCCATCAGGTCTCCCACCCACTCCAATGGACCGTCCAGCTTAAGGTCGGTCCCCGGAGGGAAGTAACGCCACACTGAGCACTGATCTCCATCGGTTGAGGTTGTCTGTATGGCCCATGGGAGATTAGGTAATGGATCCTCGCAGGAGATGTCATTCTGGATACATGTTACAACCCAGCACTTACCGAAGGAGTGGGGGATTCCCGCCTCACTCAGGAATTCCAGTACATCGTCGCTCTCCGCGCCAGGTTGTAGCCAGATGAATGGAATTTTCCTATCAGCAATCACCCACTTCCTCAGCAAACCAAGGGTCCGCTCTGGTGAGAGGAATATCACGAATAGCTCAGGATTATCTGATGCCCAGGGATGAGGCAGTATAGGGGCCCCCTGAATGGTGCTTCCCGCATCCCTTGGGTGTACTGGGACCATTCTATACCCCCTCCCTTTCATGTCCGAGAAGGCCCTGTGTGCAGGCCTCTCCTGATTAAGTCCGGCGCCTATCACGTGTACAGACTTAGTCTTCGTTAGGAATGATGTATCACTCATGTTACTCTCCTTTGGAACGCCTTTCCCTTGGGAGCATGGATGCCAATACCAGTGAAGTTAGCCCACTGAGTAGGGGGTGTGGGAGGGTTCTGTCGTCAGTTGCCTCCTCCTCGGTTGCGACCGGCTCCCCCACTTCTGTTGTGTTTACAGGCTCTACCGTTATTGTCCCAACCATCCCCATGTCCTCATGTGGCTCACAGACGTACTCATATGTCCCGTTCATTCCGATTTCGAATGTGAAAATGTAATCGACGTTCCTAGAGGGCTCGCCTGAGTCAAACACCCCGTTTGCCTCCACGGCGTTGTGGGGGAGAAGTTCCCCACTCCAAAAGAATCTCACCGTCTCCCCTTCAGAGATGGTGACATCCGAAGGGGAGAATCGGAGGTTAGTGGAGTCCACAGTAATCGTGGTCGCCAACACGTGATCAGCCTCCTCATGGTGGTGTTGGGCGTCTAGACCGATTGAGCCGGTAAGGAGGAACGCGCAGAGAATCAAGGATAGCGCAACGGGGCCTCTCATGGCCTTGACTCTGTTTCCCTTGTTTTGAATTGATGTTTCAAAGAGTGCCTGAAAATCCTGTTTCCCCCCCATATACTGCTCCGGGGTGTCACATGGCCCTCAACGTTCAAGAACAATAGCGATGATTCTGCATCCATAGTATGTCTTCCAACCGGCCTGGTGCGAATGAGGCCTCTCGAGGTCTGAGTGATCGGCTTTCTGAGATCTCACAGGAGCGTCTGGTCGAGGAAGTCATATCGGCGTGGGACGAGGTTAACTCATCTGAGAGGATGATCGCATCACTGAGGCAAAAAATAGGGGCTCTTGAGATGGAGTTGTCTGAGAAGGAGTCTGAGCAAGGCAGTAGGTTGAGCGAGGTTGAGCTACAGGAGGCTCTACGGGTCTCAGAGTCGAGGGTTTCCCAGTTGCAGAGGAGCCTTGAGAACGAAAGAGCGAGGCGAAAAGTCCTGGAGGACTCCGGTGGCGAGGAGCGGCTTGCGGAGCTCAGGGAAGAAAATGCGAGGCTATTGAAGAGCGAGGAAGAGCTGCTGGTAATGGTCCTTGAGATGGAGGGGCGCATCGACAGGCTTGTTGACGCCCTGAGAAAGAGTGATTGACGGTGTTGAAATGATAACCAATTCGGACATAGAGAACGCTCAGCGCGAGTGGGGAGAGGGGATAGTCAGAATCGCAAGGTCATATCGTGATGGAGGAGATTACGTTGGAGTTGCCGAGAAGCACATTCATAGCCTGTATGCATACAGTTTGGGCCCCGTATTGTTCAAGCCAACCATGGCATCAGAGGAGCAGTTTCGGCCGACCTTCCAGAGTGCCTTGTCGTACTTTGTAGCGTCAAATAACGAGTGCCCTGAAGACAGTGGCTTTGCGATAAAGGGGTGGACTGAGGTGAGATTCGAGAATGCTGGCGTGATAGTCGATGGAATTTACGCAATCGCCATGGGCAACTACTTCTTCACCGATCAAAGAGGCGTGGAGACGAAGGTTGAGTATACCTTTGGGTACATTCAAGATGAGGAAGGAAGGCTCCGCATTCAGCTACACCACTCGTCAATACCCGCATCGGCCTCCTAGAGCAATATGACTAGTTAATAGAAAATTAAGAGTGAGATTCCTAGTATCAGAATGGTCTCCGCTATCAGCCAGAAAGCGGTAAAGGCCTTCGAAGGCTTACCCTGCGGGGTCAGGTGGATCACTGTCCGGGCAGAGTGAACTTCCCAATATCTGTATTGCAGATTTCATCCATCTCATCCACGGTAATAAGGGGGGTGAGCTTCCCATTGAAAGTGCCTGAAGCGCCAACCGTTAGTGCGAGTTTTGCTGCTTTGGCACTCTCCGGTATGTCCATGATACACATGAAGTCCGTCTCTCCATAGCACCAGTAATAGGCCTCGAGGGCCCCTCCCAGGGACTTAGCGATTCTCTCGGCCTCGTCCCTACGTGCTGAGCCCCCCTCCTCGAGGAGTCCTGCAACGCCTTTTTTTGTGTAGCTTCCCGAAAACATGTATTTGGGCATAAAACCCCCTGTCCTGATTCTCTTATTACAATTCTCCCTTATCTTTTCATGATTAGGATGCCTATTACGGCCCCGAGGAAAACAAGCTCGATCCTTTCATGTGTGCTTGGCCAGCTTAGGTATTCCAAAACCGAGGGGGCCCCTCCATAGTCCCTGTAAATCCTAATCTCCTCCCGGAAGTCTTGGAGCCTGCATAGGATGTTCAATATTGCTAGAGATATCAAAGACCAACCCGAGGCGACCTTTGCGCCTTCAGTCTTAATTGCGCCTAGGTAGTAGAGGCCGAGAACGAGGAGTATGGATACCGTCGTAATGGAGTATATCAGAGAATTGCGCATATCAGCAATTTCTCCGCCATACTCCAGCGAGTCGGCAATGTCAATCAGCTCCCCTAAGGAGTAGGAGATTGTTGGGAGTATTAGAAGAAGGAACAGTGACCCTATTGCTACATCGACAGGGCTTGTTTTTTTGTTTGGAGAGTCTCTTTTGCCAGTGGGGATTTCTAGCACGACCCTGTTAGTGGAGGCTTGGAGATAATGTTTGGGGGCTAATTCATATGGCCGTTCATCTCCTCAATAAATTCCGTCAAAACACTTTGAAGCTCTGTTACGTCGTCGAAGTCCTCTGAAAGGTTTCCTGTTATTACCCAGTCCGCGCCGGCTTCCGCTGCCCTCCTGGCAGTCGCGCCATCTCTGATTCCCCCACCCACGACGAGTGTGAGGTCGCATGATTCTCTTGCGACTCGTATCAGATCAGGGCTTACGGGTGTCTCAGCTCCACTTCCCGCCTCGAGATAGAACATCCTGAATCCATAGGCCTGTGCTGTCATCGCATAGGCAGCCACTCTTTCCGTCTCCGAGGGGTGGATGAGGTTGGCCTCCCCTACCTCGCCCGCTTTCCCGCCGGGTGCGCAAATGAGGTACCCCATCGGTATTGGTACGATCCCTGCCTTTGCTATGAACGGCGCCCCGGAGACCTGTTCATCGATTAGGAAGCGCGGGTTGGTGCTATTCATGAGCATCATGAACGTAATTGCGTCGGCCGCCGGAGACAGTGCCGCCGCCCCTTGGGGGAAGAGGACCACGGGTATTTTCGGAGGTTCCTCCTCTGCCCCTGCGTCCTGTGTGGCCGCCCACCTAACAAGCTCGAGTGCTTCTTGTATGGCGACGACTGTGTCGTGTACATTCTTCATGTCTGTGTCGGAAGACCCGCCCACGAGGACCATCGAGCTACCCGCTGCAACTGCGGCTAGACATCTCTTTGCTGCCGTGTCTGGGGGTTGATCTGCAGGGTCGATGAGGATGGCATGCCTAGTCCCCTGAGTCCTGGCACAGACGTACTCCGTAGTCGCAGTTTCCGGAATGGGCATGGATGCCCCTCGGTGGTTCAGCATCTAAGGATTCAGGTTCTGTGCTGGTCTATACCGAGATTAACAAGCTTAGCCTCAGAGAGGGCTATTTGGCGGGAAAGCTCGATGCTGGGATCCATTCCCTGCCACTGCATAACTTGCACGGGTGATCTTGGGGTCTCGTCTCCTATCCACCAAATCTCATAGGTCCCATCTGGCCTCAATCCAGTGTAAGTTGCCCATTCAGGAGATTTTGAAACCACAGCACCATTCCAAAGTGGTCCTTCAGTTTCCTCTGTACGTACTATTTTATCGAAATCAATGATGTGTTCAGTTCTATTCCCTGGATATGACAGAAGGACCCTCCCCTTTTCTGGGAATACCTCATTTCTTCTCACTCCGGTGTGGATTTTAGCACCGCGATTGGAGAGGGAGATAGCAACGGCCTTCCTAAGCCAGCTGGACTTTACAGCTGTGTCTCCGTCTCCTGGTTTATCGAAACCGGACTCGGATATCCAGTGTGGCCTCAGGAAGGGCCATGAATCTGAGGATAATAGACCAGGACCTTCTCCATACATCCCTACCTCGAAGGCCATGGAGATGAGATCTATCTGGAAGTCTTCCTGCGTGTCCAGAATTTTGTGTGCAGTAATCAATGAAGAGAGTGTGCAGTCCATGAAGACGATTCTTTCAGGCAAGGAGGATTTCCTCCTTGATTTCCAAAGCGTTGACAGGGCAGACCGGTATGCATAGATCGCAATGCGTGCATTTGTCCTCTGTTGGTATAGCAAGAATCCCCTCCAGCTCCAATGCGTTCAGAGGGCACACAGCTATGCATGCTGCACAACCGAAGCACCGCTCCACATCGACTACCATGACGTGCCCGGACCTCTTGGCCATATTCCACGGAGGGGTCTTCCTCTCTGAAGATTATCCATCGAAAACTGTCCAATCATGTAAAAATAAGTCGAAAGTGATTTGACGCCATAACGTCACTAGTAGTTGTGAGTAATGAGGGGGAGGGGAGTGAATGGTGGTCTCAGGCCGAGGTAAGGAATGTTCCCCTTGGTGAAAAGAGTAGATTTACCTCGTCCCCGATAAAAGCAGAGGCAGAGCATGGTACAGAGTCTGATATACCTCTCTATATCGGAATTGGAGCTTACCTAGTATCCCTGCTGTTGGGCACGTGGATGACCTCCTGGGGTTTCAGTCTCACTGGGTTTGAGGCATTGCAGACCTCCGTTGATCTGTTTTTGGATTGGCCGGGAATGTTCTCCTCAACAGTCGCGTTCAATCAGGAGCTTTCGGGTCTGAGTTTTGGGACTTCACTAGTATTGACTCTCAACTGGTTTCTGTGGGACTCTCTCCCCCTCATGCTATTTGTTTTCATGTCATTACGTATCTATCAAAAGGAGTATGGGGGTGTTGGCGGCAGGGCGTTCTTGTACTACCTAGTGCTTCTATTCATGACAGACATCCTATCTATCTCCTTCGTTAACTCAATGGGAGATGTCATATCTTATCCATTTGACATTCTAGAGTGGAGATCTTGGGAAATCTTTGCGATGCTCAGTATATCTGTGTCATACTTTGGGAGAAACATCCTTCGGAGCATACGTTCGAGAAAATTGGACGAATTCCGTTAGGGTCCAACCCCTTTCTTTCCAGTGGAACATGTCATGAATGATTTCAGGTGGAGATACAGTCTAATATCGGGGATTTCAGCATACCTATTCAGCTATAGGCTTGGAGGTACATATTGGTTCTTAGGCTTCCATTGGAAGATTCAAGATTCTTTTACCTCCAGTGGAAATGATGGGGTGCCCGTCCGGATACATCATGTAGGTGCCCCATTACAGAGCACCATGCTGTACAGAGCTGGCAGGACCAGCACATACCCAGAGGAGCCTGTTGAATCCGGTATAAGGTTCCATTTTCTTGGGGGTGCTGGAGAAGTAGGCAATGTGGGTTGCGTGATAGAGGATCAAAGCGGAACGAAAGTCCTGATGGACTATGGTCTAGCACCAACTAAGCCACCGAAGTACCCATCCGAAGCCCCTTCGATAGACCATGCTATTATCACGCACAGTCACATAGATCACATCGGTATGGCACCCTGGCTGGTCGGCCATCACGGAACAACTCTTCACGGGAGCAAGCTGACCTCCCGACTCTCGGAAATAATGTGGAGAGACACATACAAGGTTTCCAGGATTGAGGGATATCCCCTAGCTTGGGATAAGAGAGACCTTGATGCGGCACTCGAAGCATGGCAAGAACATGACATGGGCGAGCAATTCTCAATAGGTTCTTGGAACGCCAAGTTTCACGTCGCAGGGCACATCCCCGGGGCAGTCATGACCGAGATGGATGTTAACTGCAAGAAGGTTCTCTGGACAGGAGATATGGACACTAGATCCAGCCCCAACGTATCCGGTGCACTACCCGTCAAATGCGACATCCTCTGTCTGGAAGGAACATATGGTGGCAAATACCATCCCGACAGGTCCGAGGAGGAGGAAAGGTTCGTCAAGAGAGTACTCGACGTCGTCTCCAGGGGCGGTGTGGCAATAATCCCCGCCTTCGCATCGGGTCGGGGTCAGGATGTCATCAGGATCCTCCACGATGCAGCACCACATCTCGAGGTGCATTATGACGGAATGGGGACTAGAGTAACACAGACATGGATGGATTGTCCCGAACTAGTCCATGAGCCTAAGTCACTGAGAAAGGCCTGGCACTGGTGCAGGAGAGTCAGGAGCAAGTCTGACAGGAAGAAGGCATTGGATGCAGACGTAATCGTAACAACCAGTGGCATGCTTGATGGGGGTCCGGCAATATGGTATGTCAACAGGCTCAGGCACAACCCGGCCAACGCAATACTGCTGACTGGTTACCAAGCCGAGGGATCTGGTGGAAGGATGCTCCTTGACGAGAGGAAGCTTCCCATATACGGAAAGAAAACTCCGGTCGACCTCGAGGTAACTCAGTTCTCACTCTCCAATCACGCAGGTCACAAGGAGCTAGTTGAGTTCGCTCGCGCGTGCTCCCCTGAACATGTCATAATTTTCCATGCGGAGAGGGAACCAGCTATGGCTTTAGCAACAGATTTGGAACCCGATGTTAAGGTGCACATCCCAGAAAATGGCGAATCAATAGTAATAGAGTGATTTTCCCCCTTCCGATTTGTTCATAGGCCCACCGTTCCATGGTTAAGGCAACGTAGGCTATGTACTACGCTGTTTGAAAAGAAAATAGGTGAGAAAAATGGAACAATTGGATAAGATATTTGGAGTGACAGAAGCGGGAAGCGACGTCGCCACCGAGATTAGAGCTGGTGGCGCGACCTTCCTCACTATGGCATACATCCTGCTGGTGAACCCATCGATGTTGGCCGCAACAGGCATCCCGTTTAACGATGCACTGTTCGCTACGTCGATTGCGGCATTCATTGGATGTATGGCAATGGGGCTCTGGGCGAAATTACCTTTCGCTCTAGCGCCAGGAATGGGCCTGAACGCCTTCTTCGCGTTCACGGTCGCCGCGCCTTGGGCGATGGCAGTACCTTGGGACATAGCTCTCGCAGCAGTTCTGGTTCAGGGAGTAATCTTCCTCATCCTGTCCCTACCACAGGTCGGTGTCAGGACGGCTATGATCAACTCGATCCCAACCGACCTGAAGATAGCCACCGGCGCAGGAATAGGAATGTTCCTAGCAATAATCGGCCTTCGTGAGATGGGCTGGATAGCCCACGACAACGCCACACTGGTCACTCTCGGTGACACTGGGAGCTGGACACACCAATCCGGTGAGATTTGGGCCATGATAGGCCTCATATCCATAGCTGTCATGATGGCAAGGGGAATCAAGGGCGCAATCATATTCGGTGTCCTCGGTGCCTCCGTCGCAGGTTGGGCACTATCAGCAAACGACCCATACAACGAGTCATACCCCGTAATCGTCTTCTGCATAGATGCGGCAACGGACAATTGCGTTGCAGAAGGAGAGTTCTACGCAGGAGTGGCTGGCCGAGGAGTGGCCGAATGGCCAACCAAGGTGTTTGAGTTCGTAGGTATGCCGGATGAGACACTCGGTGCCGCCATAGGCGCATTGTCCCTTGAAACAAGCGTAGTCGATGCTATGACAGCTGACGGCGCATACGCTAACAACCTGGAGTACGGCCTTGGTGGATTCCTCCTGATCATGATCACCTTCCTGTTCGTCGATATCTTCGACACAGCTGGCACACTCTACTCAGTGGGTCGTCAAGCAGGATACGTGGACGAGAACGACGAGCTGATGAACTCAGATGAAGCCTTCATGTCCGACGCTGCCGCAACAGTAGTAGGCGCATTAGTCGGAACCAGCACCACAACAACATACATCGAGTCAGCCGCTGGAATCGAGGAAGGCGGAAAGACTGGATTAGTCGCCGCGACCGTCGGCGTTCTCATGCTATCCGGTCTTTTCTTCGCCGACATCTTTGCCGCTATACCACAGTTTGCAATGGCATCGGCTCTAGTTGTGGTAGGCGCAATGATGATGAGGCAGGCCGCGGACATCGACTGGGGCAACCAAGACGTCGCCCTACCAGCATTCGCCACTATGGTTCTAATGCCATTCACGTACTCGATCGCAGTAGGCATCGCATGGGGTGTAATCCTCTACACAGCAATCAAGGCAGGACAGCAGAAGTTCGACGAGATCAGCCCTGTGATGGGAGTTCTGACAATCCTACTGATACTGTACTACATCGGCCCAGGAGCCCAAACAGGCTTCGAGTGGCTGATCAACGACATACTCAGCCTCTGAGACTTGTCGCTTGCATAGGGGCCCGGGCCTAGCCCGGGGCCCCCAACCGCGGAGCGTTTAGCATGGAAGATGACATCATCGATAGCCTATACGGCGCCATAAGAACCGTTCCTGACTTCCCTATCGAGGGCATCATGTTCCGCGACATCACACCAGTGCTCGCAGATGGCGAGCTACTCACCTCACTGGTGGATAGGATGATCATGGACATGGATGCCCTCGATTGGCAACCAACACATATCGCGGGCCCTGAGAGTAGGGGCTTCATCTTCGGCTCGATGGTGGCTGAGAGACTTGGTGTGGGGTTCGTCCCTGTCAGGAAGCCGGGGAAACTGCCTCACAAGGTAATGAGTGAGGAGTACGAGCTTGAGTATGGTTCTAACGCCCTAGAGATGCATGTAGATGCAGTCGGATCGAATGACAAGGTAGTGATCCTTGACGACCTTCTGGCAACAGGCGGTACAGTTGCGGCAACGGCGAATCTCTGCAAGCGCCTCGGTGCTAATGTTCTAGGTGCGATGTTCCTCATCGAGCTCGAGGGACTTAATGGCGCAGAAAATACTGGTATCGACACTCATTCACTACTTTCATTCCCAGCCTGACTGAAACCGAAGTATCGTGAAACTCATATGGGCATCCCCACTGGGTCGATACATGCCACGCTTTGATGGATTAGGAAACTGCGTGGTATGCGATGTTCCATGCACTGCAATGAACTACCTAGTCAGCCATGGTAAAAAGTACTGTACTGGGTGTTGGGTGGAGAAGAATAACCCCTCTCACCCCGAACTAGAGAAGATCAAGGAGGAGGTTACCTCGGCAGTTAGCGTCTGGAAGTGCCTCAAGTGGTATAGGACGGACCGCAAGCTACCCAACGGCCCGTACTCCTTCAAGAAATAGGTGCAGTGGAGCCGCTTTGTTCATGGACGTGGTTCGCACGCACCCCCTCATCGAGGAAAAGGGATGACGACGAAACAACCAGTCCATGTGTTCGAAGTTGTGTCAAGGGACCTCGATGGCCTCACGGACGCTAGGGGCCAGAGCACGAAATCCATGCTGGCATCGGATACAGGAATCTTGGTATCGGATGTCAGGGTTATTCTGGGCTATCAAGTCAAGGGCGACCTCACGGAGGAGGAATGCAAGAAATGCCTCTACGACCTCTTTGCCGACCCCATTATAGAGAAGGCTTCTCATAACGAAACGCTCCTCTCTTCATTTCAGGCCCCTCCTGATTTAGCGATACAGGTTGGGTTCAAACCGGGTGTCACCGACAACTCCGCACAGGCCGCTTTGGACGGTCTTACTACTATCTTCGAGCATCACTCAGACTCAGTCGTAGCCACTACCAAGACATACGCCATATGGGGCGCCAAAGATACCGATGCGAATAACATAGCAAACGCGATTCACAATCCCATGATCGAGAGGTGCTCAATATCAACGAGCATAAAATGTGGAAAGGGCGATTGGCCCTCACTCAAGTTTCCGGAGATCCAACCCTCGCCATACCTCAAGCCGGCGACAGTGAATCTCGAAGTCTCAGACGAGGAGCTACTTTCAATCAGTGAGAAAGGGCTACTCGCACTCAACCTGGAGGAGATGCAAGCGATACAGCGACACTACAGGGACGAGGATGTTAGATTGGCAAGGGCCAAGCTGGGCCTTCCAGAAGCATCTCCAACGGACGCAGAGCTCGAATGCCTGGCGCAGACGTGGTCCGAGCACTGCTCTCACAAGATTTTCGCGGCAAGAATTCACCATGTTGACAATGTAACCGGGGAGGACACCACGATCAACTCCCTGTTCAAGACGCACATCATGCAACCGACCCTCGACATCCAGAAG
>TARA_B100001115_G_scaffold182872_2_pt1 | contig 16814 bp, 11 predicted proteins | sample TARA_B100001115 | Tara Oceans TARA_B100001115 (sample SAMEA2622652) | marine metagenome | biome: marine biome (ENVO:00000447); feature: surface water layer (ENVO:00002042); material: "saline water (ENVO:00002010), including plankton (ENVO:xxxxxxxx)" | depth 5 m | reverse complement strand
GCCTTGAGCTTTGCTCCGGGCTTGAACTTCACGGACTTGGAAGCCTTGATCTGAATCTTTTCGCGAGTCTGGGGGTTGATCCCTGTACGCGCTCCGCGCTTAACAACGGAAAAGGTCCCGAAGCCGATGATCTGTACTGGTTCCTTTTTCACGCCTGCGGAGATAGCGTCGATAACTGCGTTAACGGCGGCTTCCGCTGCGGATTTGGAGGTGTCTCCACCTAAGTTCTTTTGTACGGCTTCGACGAGTTGTCCTTTATTCATTGATAGTTTCCTTTGTTTCGAAGTATGGGTTTATATTGAGTGAACATCTGATTAGGTCGGCATTTTCCTGCCTTCGGTCAAACTTTTTTTGCTAAAAACCCGATTTTTTCGGGGTTTTGGGGCTATTTCCCCTAAAAATCGCCCTTTTCATCGGGTTTCAGTAGGCCTTGGGCTCCGTAGACGGAAAGCTCGAGAAGCTTCTGAAGTTCACTTATTTTAGAGGTTTTGTTTTCTTCGGCTTTCTGCTCGGCCCTCTTGACCAGTTGGCCGGCCATGCGCTTTGCGACTTGCTCATCCGCCCCCATGTTTCGGAAAACACGGGCCACCTGCTCGACCTCCTTTTCCTCCTTCATGGCAAGGTTATCTTTTCCCCTTCAGGACCGCCCAGGGCCAGTCCGTCCTTTTCCAGAAAAGAAATCCCGGACTCATTTATGATGGCGATGCCCAGTCCCCCTTCTTCGTCCATGACCAAACTCTTCAAGGTCCCGATCCTCCTCTTGCCCTCATAGAGGTCGGCGGGCACCTCGACGTTTCCCTCGCCGGCTTTGCGGACCGTGACCGCTTGTCTTCTTGCCTTTCCGATTGCGTGCATGCGGGCCATCATTTCCTGACCCAAGTAGCAGCCCTTGTCGAAGTCGACGGCGTGTTTTTCCAGGCCACCCTCCTGGGGTAGTTCGCCGGGCCCGATCTCATCGGGGACCGACACCATGCAGGATTCGATCCTGCGAAGCTCGAGGACATTCGGATCGACCGGCCTTGCGTCATCCGCAATCCCGCCGACTTTGGGGAGGAAGTCGCCGGGGGTCAGAAAGGCGACCGATCCTGGCGGAAGGCGCGGGTCAGGGAAGATCAAGCCGTCGTCCCGTTCCATGAAATTCCCGGATTCGGGAGTTTCGAGTTGGGGGCCGGACGATTCGACCGAAGCTTCTTCCCTCCACAAGGTGTGGATTCTCCAGTCCATCGTCTCGTTTATGAATTCGACCTCGTCCGCAACCACGTTCTCTTCCAGCAGGACCAGCCAATCCTCGGCCTTGGTCTTCCTGCTGACCAGGAGAAACTCCTCCTCGCCCGTGTGCAGAACGTAGGCCCCCGCCAGGACACGGCCCTTGGCGTTGAGGCGCAAGCCGTACCGTACCGAACCCCTGGCGAGGTCGGCCACATTGATCGTCAACTGGCTTTGGAGGTAATCGGCGGCATCCTCCCCCCGTATTCGGAGGACGGATCCAAGCCGGCCGCTATGAATAAAAGTTTCCATCTTCCATTATTGGTAAAAGTTTGGCTTGTTCATGCAAGTTTCCATTCTATGGTGTCTCTCGTGGACAAAGTCACCAATTTACGAATCACCGATTCCGAGCCTCTTCCCTCACCCGCCCGGTTGTGCGAAGAAATACCCCGCTCAACGGAACAAAAGTCTCTGGTCGCGCGCTCCCGCGACCTGATGCACGCCCTTATCCACGGTGCGGACAAACGGCTTGTTGCAGTGGTAGGACCATGCTCGATTCACGACCTCGACGCTTGTCGCGAATACGCCGGAAAATTCGCCGAACTTTCCGGCGAACTGGAGGAAAGGCTCCTCCTGGTGATGCGGGTTTATTTCGAGAAGCCGCGTACCACGGTCGGCTGGAAGGGCCTCATCATGGACCCTCGCCTCAATGGTACCTGCAACATTCCGGAGGGGTTGCGCATCGCCCGTTCCTTTCTCGGGGAAGTTCTGGACATGGGCATTCCCACCGCCACCGAACTCCTCGATCCGATTACTCCACGCTACCTGGCCGATTCCCTTTGCTGGGCCGCCATCGGAGCCAGGACTTCGGAATCCCAGACCCACCGCCAGATGGCTTCCGGTCTCTCCATGCCGGTCGGCTTCAAGAATGCGACCGGAGGGGATCTCAAAGCCGCGGTCAATGGAATCATAGCCGCTACCCAGAGCCAGACTTTTCTCGGCATCACTGAGGATGGGCGTGCCTCTGCCGTCACTACCGGGGGGAACCCCGATTGCCAGCTCATCCTGCGCGGCGGGACGGACGGGCCCAACTATAGTCCCGAACACGTCGCCCTTGCCCAAGCCGCTCTCTCGCAGGCGGAGGTTCCGGCTTCGGTTATGATAGACTGCAGCCATGCCAACAGCGGCAAGGATCCCTCCCAGCAACCCGCCGTCCTCGAGAATGCCCTCACTCAGATCGAGGCGGGCTCGGACTGCATCCACGCCGTCATGATCGAGAGCCATCTCAAGGAGGGAAGTCAGTCCTTCCCCCGTCCCCTTGACGAGCTTGACTACGGGGTTTCCATCACCGACGGATGCATCGGTTGGGACGAGACCGAGGCTTGCCTTCGGCGTGCCGCCGAGGTAGTGGATAAGTCACGTTTTTCTTAAACCGCCCCCAAGGGCTTCACCCACGACCCCCAATCAAAACCCATTGACTCCATCATGAACGACAAAGCGCCTATCCGCGTAGCCGTTACCGGGGCAGCCGGTCAAATCGGCTACTCCCTTCTTTTCCGCATCGCCTCCGGGGCCGTCTTCGGCCCGGATCAGCCCGTCGCCCTCAACCTGGTCGAGATCGAGCCCGGCATGAAGGCTCTCGAGGGAGTCGTCATGGAACTGGACGACTGTGCCTTTCCTCTTCTCAAGGACGTCCGTCCCACCAGTGACCTAGACGAAGGCTTCGGGGGAGCCAACTGGGCCCTGCTCGTGGGAAGCGTTCCCCGTAAGGCCGGGATGGAGAGGGGAGACTTGCTCGGCATCAACGGCAAGATCTTTACCGGACAGGGCCGGGCCATCCAGAAGAACGCCGCTTCCGACGTCCGCGTGCTGGTGGTCGGGAACCCCTGCAACACCAATTGCCTGATCGCCATGAACAATGCCCCCGACGTTCCCCGCGAGCGCTGGTTCGCCATGACTCGCCTTGACGAAAACCGAGCCGCCGCCCAGCTTGCCGCCAAGGCCGGCGTCCAAGTCTCGGAGGTTTCCAACGTCACCATCTGGGGCAACCATTCCGCCACCCAGTACCCGGACTACTACAATGCCAGGATCGGGGGAACCCCGGCTCCCGAGGTCATTTCCGACGACACTTGGGCCCATATCGACTTTATTCCCACCGTCCAGCAGCGCGGAGCCGCAATCATCGAGGCCCGTGGAGCCTCTTCCGCCGCCTCCGCGGCCAACGCCGCTATCGATACCGTGCGCTCCTTGGTAAACCCGACCCCCGAGGGGGACTGGAACAGCCTCTGCGTGGCCTCCGACGGAAGCTACGACACCAAGGAGGGTCTGATTACCTCCTTCCCCGTCCGTTCCGATGGGAACGGTTGGGAAATCGTCCAAGACGTACCGATCAACGATTTCGCCCGCGAAAAGATCGACGCCTCCGTCAACGAATTGGCGGAAGAGCGCGAACTAGTAGGCGACCTCCTGCCCAGCTAGGTTCTCTTCCCTGCCGGGGCCTTGTCTTCTTTTCCCTCATGGAGGGGATGTTTTTCGCCTGCCCAAAACCGGGCAGCAAATAATCGTATAAAAATATTTGAGTAAATAAACTAAATAAGCGAAATTAATCCCCATGAACGATGAAAAAGAAAAATTCGACTTTCTTGATTCCGTCCTCCGCGTCCTGGGGATCGCCGGGTTCATCGGTGCCGTCCTGGGGGGATTCGTGGCTGCGGGAGGCGACCTCCTCTACCTGGTTCATCCCTCCGAGGCGCTCATCGTTTTCGGGACGGTCTTCTTCGGGTTGCTTTCCACCTACCGCTCGGGGTTTCTGCGCTACCTGCCGGCGGCGATAAAGCCCAAGCCCGATGCCTCGCGTCGCGAAATATCGGACAGTTGGAGACGCTACGCAGCCGCTGGGGGAGGGCTGGGGGTCATGCTCTGCCTCATCAACAGCATGAGCAGCCTGGGGCATCCGCACAAGGTTGGACTCTACATGGCCGCGACCATGTCAGGGGTCGTGGTTGCAATCCTCGTTTCCCAGGTCCTGTTCGTCTACCTCATTCAGTCCTGCGCCCCCGCCCGGGCGAATGCCTGATCCTTTCAACCCCGACATCCTATGGATCTATTGGCCCTTGCTCTTTTCCTCCTTTTTTGCCCTGCTCTCTTTCTTTTCGTCCTGAGCCTCGGCTCGGGCACCCGGGAGGATTGTCGCGATTGCGGGGAAGGCATGCCCGCGGCCCAGGAGAATTGCCCGAAGTGCGGGGCCTTCGTCCCGGGCGACGATTTGGCGGGTCAAACTTGGCTCCTCGGCCTGGCCTCGGCCGGGTGCGGGGTTTGCCTTGTGGGCTGGATATGAGCCAATCCCCAGCCTGAGCCAGGCGGGCCGGGCAGCCTATTTGTCAAGTCGGTGCTCGTAGATGCGGACGTCGTGGTATTCCCCGAACTTGTGACCACCCTGATGGAGCAGTCCCGCCACTTGAAAGCCTAGCTTGTCGTGCAGTTTTTCCGAGCCCGGATTGGGCAGCACGACCAGTCCGTAGGCCCGGTGAACCTCCTCGACTTTCTTAAGTTCGTCGATGAGGGCGGCGTAAACCCGGCTTCCAATTCCTTGCCCGACCCGGTCCGGGCGCAGGTAGATGCTGGTCATTACGGAAGGGCCGTAGGCGGGGCGCTGGTGGAACCTAAGGCTGGCCGCATACCCCGCAACCTCTCCCTCTTTTTCAGCTACAAATAGTTGATAGCGACCGCCTTCTGTAAACTGCGTGAACCAGGTCCTGCGGTTTTCAAGCGACATCTCGACCATCTCGAAAGTCACTACCGAGTTGACGATATAATGGTTGATGATGTCCCTCAGGGCGGACATGTCGGACTCACGTCCTCTGCGAATCAGTGCTTCCATGAAACGATGGTTTAACGTGGTACCCGGAGAGGGGGTCGAACCCTCACTCCCTCGCGGGAACCGGATTTTGAATCCGGCGCGTCTACCAATTCCGCCATCCGGGCAACGAGGAATCCATGAAAATGAGGAAGAAGCAAACGGTTGGCAAGTCTTGAGTTTGGGAAGCCAAGCCGGTTAATAACCTCGCAAAACGACAAAAAATTTGTATTCATATTGTTAATGTCGCTAATAGCTAGTCGTTAGCCACCATTTGTACATTTCACGCGCGCACATGAAAACCTGCCTGAAAACGGTTTTGGGCGCTGTCGCCCTGGCAGCGGTTTCTACTGCCTTGTGTCCTTTTTCAGCTTGGGCGAGGGGGGGAGATAGGCGTGGCGAGCCCACTTCCGAGCTGTCATGGGGCCAGACCGACCCTGCCCCTGAGCAAACGGTGCTGAGGGATTCCGAGGAGCAGCCCGTTGGCGCCATGGACGATCGCAACTATGAAACCTCGGAATCGAGCGCACGCCCAAGGCTTATGGAGGAAGTCTACGAGACCGGCCGGCAAACCGGCTTGGACCAAGGCGGCAAGCAGGGGGATGCCCTAGCCGATGTGAAGAACTCTGCCGGGAAAGGGGAAGTCCAGGGGGTATTCGTTCCCATCGTTCGTACCCTCGAGGTCAAGGCCGATACGAACGGAAACTATCTCTTCCGGGGTAAGGTCCTTGCCGATGGGGGAGCCTCCCTGAGCGCCGTGGGTTTTCTCTTCAGTACCAGCCTCCGCTTCCAAAATCCCCGGAGGGTTCGGGGCGTGCACGAGCCGGGATCCGCCAACTTCCGGGTCGAGACGGACAATCTCCTCCCGGGCAAGACCATTTACTACAGGGCCTACGCCCGCAATTCAGTCGGGGAGAACCGTGGTTCCCCCGGCAAGCTCATCGTGCCGGAAGCGACCGGAAAGGGGACATGGTGGAGCCAGGCCGAAAGTCTGAGCGCCGACTGGCGCCGTTCCAATTGGTTCGGGACCTACAGGAAGGTCCCAGGCATGGACTGGGTCTACCACCAGAAGCTGGGCTGGACCTACGTGGCGGGCGACCAACGGGAGGGGCTTTGGCTCTGGCAGAAGGAAAACGGCTGGACCTGGACGCAGCCCGGCGTTTGGCCCTTTCTGTGGCGCAACGATTCGGGCAGCTGGCTGCGCCACGTGGCTACCCTAGGCGGCAAACCTATTTTCTACGACTACCGGACCGGCAAGTTCCGCAACCTCCCCAAGAAGCAAGCCGAGGCCGAGAAGGAGACAACCGGGAACAGGAACGAAAAGACGGAATCCACAGCGACCGACCCGTCGAAGGATCCGACCAAAGAGGGGAAGCGCAACGACTCCATCGCGACCGACCCGGCCCGGGGGAGCACGCTAGAGGGTAAGCGAACCGAGTCTCCCGCCACGGATCCCGGAAAAACGACCGGGCGAAAGAAGGACGAGTCTCCTGCGACCGACCCGGGCAAAGCTACCGAAGAACAGCCGAAAACGGGTGGTGGGTTTACCGTAACCGACCCGGCTGACGCGACGGGCGAGCAACCCAAGACCGGTACAACCGGTCCGCATACCCACCCGGGCAACACGACGGGCGAGCAGCCCAAAACGGGTGGTGGATTTCCCGTAACCGACCCGGCTGACGCGAAGGGCGAGCAACCCAAGACGGGCGGGACCGATCCGCAACCGGGCAACACGACGAACGATCAGCCCAAGACGGGCGGGACCGAACCGCATCCGGGCACCCATCCGGCCGACACCTCGGGCGATCAGCCCAAGACCGGTGAAACCGAGCCTCCACCTGCGACCGGTCAGGGAAATCCCCCCTTAGGCGGCAAATGAACAGGCTCCTCCCGCTATCCCTTCTTTTCCTCTTGGCCGGTCCTTGGGCCCGGGCGGACCAGAACGACCACTTCATAGGTAAGATCATTCCTTCCGATGCCGACAGTCAGGATCATTTTGGGTCGTCGGTCGCGGTCTGGGAAGACCTTTCGGTGGTAGGGGCGCCCAATGCCAATGCCGTATACGTCTATCGTGAGGAACACAATGGCAGCATGACCAAAATTGCCAAGCTTACGTCTTCTGACGGCGGATCGAACACTCAATTCGGGGGTTCGGTTTCCCTATCCGACGGGATCATCGCGGTGGGGGCCAAATGGTCCGACCAGCACGGGCAACCCAAATCCGGGGCGGCCTATCTTTACCAAGTCCTGCCGGACTGGTCGGTGCACTTCCTGCATAAGGTTACGGCCCACGATGCCAACAACCAAGACTATTTCGGTTCTTCCGTTTCCTTTTCCCAAGGGATTCTTGCCGTCGGAGCGCCATCGGATGACCATAGTGGACGTAATGATGCAGGCTCGGCCTACGTCTATCGTCTGGAGCACAACGGATCGCTTTCCCCTCTGGAGAAGCTTACGGCTTCGGATGCCAACGCTTCCGATAATTTCGGGCATTCTGTTTCCACTTCCCATGGCCTCGTTGCCGTCGGCGCCCCGTCTCACAACCATGACGGAGCCACTTATCTTTACTGGCAGGAAGAGAACGGATCCTTCCTGCAGATTGCCAAGGTTACCGATCCGGATGCAAACTATGCCTCAGGCGGAGAAGGTGATGGTTTTGGTCACGCCGTTTCCCTTGCCGGTGATCTACTGGCCGTCTCAACGATAGGAGAAGACGTCGCTTCCGTTGCTTACGACGTGGGAGCCGTTTATCTTTTCCGCATCGAGGAGGGTATGCCCCATTTGCTCGACGAAGTGTTGGCACCCATCTCAGACATGCATAATTCCGCTCGTTTCGGATATTCCCTTGCCCTGTCGTACGAACTTCTGGCAGTTGGCGCTCAGAATCACAACCATGGTGGGCATTACCAAGCCGGAGCGACATACCTGTACCGGATCGAGCACAACGGAACTGCAGGCCTGATCGAAAAATTCGTCGCGGACGACGCCAATGCCTCGGACAAGTTCGGTACCTCCGTCGCGCTGTCATACGACAATCTTGCGGTTGGGGCTCACAAGACCGATTACTCGGGCAATACGAATGCCGGGACGGTCTACTATTTCGACTCTTGGGCCGCCGCCAACCGGGCCCCGGTCGATATCCGTCCCGAGCCTTTTCTCGGGTTCAGCCCGCAAAAGGAGTGGCTGCTTTACGACCTACAGGCCGGCTGGCTGAAGTCCGCGGAGAGCCTGGTCGTCGATGCCTACGGCTTGGAGGTGGACCCTTCCGACGACTGGAACCTGACCATTCACGAGCATGGATCCCCTTCTTCCCATCCGGTTCACGCATCCTTCACGGGCGCCCCGGACGGGAGCATCGACCTGACCAAGCTGGAGTTCAACCTGCCGTTGCTCGTTCCGATTATTCACGACGAGCCCGAACTGATCCCGCACGCGGTCGCCTGGGAGACGCTGCGCATGCTTCATGCCAAAAACTGCTACTACCTGGATGTAACGGGGGACGGAGCCAGCTCGGGGAACTGGTTCAAGACGGGGCTGGCGGATTTTCTGGTCGGTTATGACGGGCAGGTCCTACTCATACTGGGGACCGAGCCGACGGTTTCCGAGGTTGGGGCTCTTCTTGCCCTATTGGGGATCCCGGAGGCGAGCGAGACCGAAGGGCAGAGGGCCGCGTCCTACTTGGCCGTGCGCTACCTGGATTTCAAGATCAGGCAAAGCGGGCAGAACGAGGGCATCAAGCACATGACCTCTTGGATGAAGACCCAGTTCGACAATGGCGCGGGAGCCGCCGCCAGTGGAATCAACGCTTACTTTGCGGCGACTGGTCTTGGTTATGCGAACGCTCAAGCCTTCATCAACGACTTCAAGGGTGCGGAGGGCCGCAATTTCGTGCAAAACGAAATCGTTCCCAAACTCGACAATTTGGATGCGGGGTCGGTCCTTGGCGGAGACGTCACTGGCGGCCCGCCTCTCAGGTGGGACTGGGTGGTCCCCTCGCTCCACGGCCCTCCCCAATCCAACGTTCAGTATGAGGTCGACGAGTGGGCCAACTTTTTGGAATTCGAAGAGGAATCTCCAGTCGGCACGGTGGTCGGGCGTTTCGAGGCCGTCGATCTTGATCCCCACCTACCCGGGTGGAAGGGCTACGAATTGATCAACCATGGAGCCAACATCAGTTGGTCGGATGCCAAGGCGGCGGCGGATGCGGCCGATGCGGCGGATCCCTTTCACTGGGTGTACCTCGCCACCATTACGAGCGAAGCCGAGCACAATTTGACCAAGGCCCTCGTGGCTCAAGCTGGGCTTAATGCCTGGCTGGGGGCAAACGACGCCGCGGTGGAAGGGGAGTGGCGCTGGACGGAGGGCCCGGAAGGGGAGGAAGGCGAGGAACACAGTGGGCAAGGCCTGCTGTTTTGGGTGGGAGCCGCCAATGGTAATTCGTTCAATGGGTTGTTTTCCAATTGGTCTTCCATAGAACCGAACCCCACTTACTCTTCACAAGGAGATTGGCTTCGTTATAAAGATAACGGGGAATGGGATGATAGCTCGATGAATGCATCTGTTCCTGCCTTTCTCCTCGAATCCGACCAAGTCCTTACCCATGTCTACAGCCTGGTCTCGGGGGCCGGGGACGAGCACAACCACTTGTTCGTTCTTGCAGATGACGGGGCCCTTTTTACGGGGGCCGAGTTCGATTACGAGAACAACGCATCCTCCTATTCCATCCGGGTACGGGTGACCGACGAGCTCAACGCTTCCCGGGAGGAAATCTTCACCATCCGCCTGCTCGACGTAGACGAGGATCCGGATAAGGACGGCTTGCACAATAACGAGGATTTGGACGACGATGGGGATGGATACTCCGATGTCGAGGAGATCGTCGCCGGAAGCGATTCGCGAAATGGTTGGTCCCTTCCACCCGTCAGCAAGGTCATCTACGTCCGGGAGGGAGCCGGCGGGGATGGGAACGGGACCTCCTGGGCAAGCGCCTATGATAACCTCCAAGCCGCCCTGGCCGAGGCCGATGGGATCAACCGGACACAGATCTGGCTGACTTCCGGGGTCTACCGTCCGGACGTCGGACCGGGGCAGACCGAGGGCCAGCGAAACTCGACCTTCCAGCTCAAGAACCGGCTTGAAATTCTCGGTGGGTTCCAGGGGCACGAGGAGGGATTGGAAGATCGGGTCCTGCAGGGTTTCGGGACCTACTTGAGCGGGGATGTCGGGGCCCATAACTGGCCCGGGGACAACGTCCGCCACGTGGTCACGGCCTCGGGGGTCGACCGAACGGCGGTCCTTGCGGACCTGGCCATCGTGCGGGGGCAGGCCGATGGTCCCGGGGAGTGGGACAAGCGCGGGGCGGGAATTCTCGCCGCCGCGGGGAGCCCGAGCCTGCGCAACCTGGGCTTTTTCGACAACCATGCCGAGGGGACGAACGGGGGTGGAGGAGCCCTCTGCGTCTACGATGGAGGATCGCCCCAAGTGTTCTCGACCATCTTTCAGAGCAACTCGGCCCAGTGGGGTGGGGCGGTAAAGTTGAGCATGGGGAGCTCGGCGGTCTTCTACAACACCCTCTTTTTGGGCAACCAGGCAGAAAACGGGGGAGCCGTAGTGGTCTGGGAAAGTAACGCCTCGATCATCCACTCGACCATGGTGGAGAACAACGCCAGCACCGGCGGGGGCATCTACGTGGGGAGCAATTCCATCGTGGCCTTCGACAATTCCATCGCCTGGGACAACCAGGCGTCCCAGGAGCCTTCCGGCTACGTCAACCAGAGCTTTTTCGTTGCCGACCACTCCGTCATCCAGGGCGGACACGGCGACCTGCCGGACGCCGATCCTCTCTTTGCCGACCCCGCCAACCACGATTTCCGCCTGCGTGTGGGTTCTCCCTTCGTCGATGAGGGCAACCCGGCCAAGGTGGGAGCCCTCCCGGTCGACTACGGCGGCGCTCCCCGCAACCTGGATGCGGGGCCCGACCTGGGTCTTTTCGAGGGCGCGGTGGATGCGGTGAACCTGAGCGGGACGATCACTTATTCGGGCGAAGTTGACACCGGCCCCTTCCGGGTCTGGCTGATGGACCAGTCGGGCATGAAGGTCAAGCAAATGGAAATGGAAGCCGCCGGTCCCTACTCGTTTGTGGTGGAACGCGGGCACGGCTACATGGTCAAGGCCTTCCGGGACGCGGCCAACGACGGTTGGCCCAGCGTGGGGGATCCTTGGGACTATCACCTGCATTATCCTATAGAAATCAACGAGCCCCGTAATGATTTCGACGTGCACCTTAGCGACGCCGTTCCCGACCAGAACGCGACGGTCTCGGGGGAAGTCTTCTACGAGGGCCCGGTCCCCGGTCCGGTCATCGTAGCGGCCCTGGACCAGGCAGACCTCCTCGTCGACATCCGGTTGCTGCCCGAGGGCCCCGGTGATTTTGCTTTTTCCCTGCCCAAGGGGAAAATCTACCAGTTTCTGGCCTTCAGGGACGGAAACGGGAACGGCGAGCTCGACAACGAGTGGCAAGTGGGCGAACCCTCTTCGATGCATGGAGACTGGAACGAAACCACCCAAACCTTCAACACCTTCGTGTTCGTGGGTGGGGATATGGCGGACGTCGATATCGTTCTTGCCGACGGCGATCATGATGAGGACGGGCTGACGGATTGGGAGGAACACCTGACCAGGCCGGTTGATCCTCTCGACGACCTGGTTGCCGAATATTACCTCGAGGGAAATGCGTTTGATGACTCGGGCAACGGGAACCACGGAATGGTTGCCGGGCCCGCGCCCGCCCAAGACAGGTTCGGCGAGGAGGGGATGGCCCTCTTCTTCGACGGGGAGGACGACTTCGTCGAAGTCCCCCCACTCGAGCTGGGAAGCGAATACACCCTTTCCGTATGGATCCTTCCCGGGGAGCCGAAGGGAGGCGGGTACTTCAATATTCTTTCCGACGACGGGAACCCGGTCTGGGGGGTTCGCGAGGGCAATTTGAAGCAGTATCTATTCGGGCGGGTCGAAGGCTCGCCCGTGCCGCGCCACGAGTGGACCCACCTCATGCTCGTACGGGACGGGGAAACCCACACGCTCTACGTCAACGGCGAGCAGGACGAGACGGGGGAAGCCTTGGCGGGAGACGACGTGTTCTCGGTAATCGGGGCCTACAAGCCGGTCGCGGGGGCTCTGGAGGACCGCGAGCCCTTCCACGGGACGATCGACGATTTGCTGGTTTACGGGACCGCCCTGTCACCCGATGAGGCGCACGACGCTCATTTCTTTGAAAGCCTCAGCCTCAACGAGGGCCTGTACCTCTTTTATCCGCTTGATGGGCATGCGGACGAGGAGGAAGAAGGAAAGCACGGCGCCGTTCATGGAGCCGAACCCGGCGAGGACCGCTTTGGGGAGAAGGGCTTTGCCCTTTCCTTCGATGGGGTGGACGATCACGTCCAGCTCCCGGCCCTCGAGCTGGGAAGCGAGTACACTTTGTCGGTCTGGGTCCGCCCCGAAGAGGAAAAGGGAGGCGGGTACTTCAACGTCCTTTCCAACAACGGCGATCCGGTCTGGGGGGTTCGCGAGGGCAACCTGAATCCCTATCTTTTCGGGCGGGTCGAGGGCTCGCCCGTGGAGCGCCACGAATGGACGCAACTGGTCATCGTGAGGGATGGCGAGAGCCACACGCTCTTCAAGAACGGGGAACTCGATGCAACCGCCAACGCCCCGGCGGGGAACGACGTTTATTCGGTGATCGGCGCCTATATGCCCGGAGCCGCCGAAATGGACGACCGCGAGCCCTTCCACGGGACGATCGATGATCTCATCATCTGGGAGAGGGCCTTGTCCGGCGATGAGGTCTTCCTTTTGCACGACCTTACCCGGCCTGGTCCGCATGAGGAGGCATTCGTCCCGATCGTGAGGACGGGCTCACATGAGGAGGAAGATGGGGCCTACGTCTTCGACGGCCAAATCCTTACCGACGGCGGGGCTCCCATCCTCGAGGCCGGGATCGTTCTCAGCACCAGCATCATGGGCCATGACCCTATCCGGGCACCGGCCCAATTAATGGGGGAGACCCTCGAATTTTCCGTATCCCTTAGCGGGCTTGAGCCGGGGGTCAGGTATTACTACCGGGCTTACGCCGCGAATGAAGTTGGTGAGAACCTCGGGAGCCTGAAGAAGCTGGTGACCCGGGAGGATGATCTTCCGGGGGCGTGGTGGAGGGACATGCCGGCGGTTGGAGGAGGCTGGCGGGCATCCGGTTGGTTCGGGGAATTCCGCAGGTTCGAGCAGACGAACTGGATTTATCATGCCAAGCTCGGCTGGGCATTCGTGGTTCCGGACGAGGAACGGGGGCTTTGGCTTTGGCAGGAAGAGCATGGCTGGCTCTGGACGCGGGAGGGCGTGATGCCCTACCTGTGGCGCCACAGGTCGGGGAACTGGCTCTACCTGTATGGCAAATTCGGCGGGACGCCGGTCTTCTACGATTTCGAATAGTTCCCGGACCGTTTCCAAATGAACGGCTTTTTTGTAATGGATTTATGCCATTCATTCGTGCCATAGTCGAATTATGGCTTTCGAGGGTCTGATTACCGAATTGAAGAGGTTTACGCGCGAACGCGTGCCGGGCATGAAGGCCCGTCAATCGATCGAGGCCCTCGGCGGCCCCATATACGACCTCGAGCTGGAGTTCCTGTCCTCCTCCCGGACCTTCGGGTCGATCATGACCAAGGAGTACGAGGACGGGCAGACCGTGGTGTGCATGCTGAAAGATCACGACCTGGAGGTTGCGGTGATGCTTTTCTCCTCCGCCAACGACTGGGTTAGGGGAATGGAAAAGGGCAAGGCGTTCGATCTGCGGGCCCGCCTGGTTTCCTACGACACGCTCTACGAAAGGGCCATTTTCGGCCATGCCCAAGAAGAAACGGAGGAAGCGGTATCCGCCGAGGCTCCGCCGGCAGCGGCCGAACCCGAGCCCGTCCAGCCCATCGAGCAACACCGGGAGGTAATCCGGCGGGCGGTCCGCGGGGATGCTACGACCAAGCGTCCCCGCAGGCTGAGGAACAAAAAGGTTTCGCAAAGGAAAAGCTTCCGAAAGTCCGCCCATGCCATGGCTCCTGGGGCCATCAAGGTCTGGGGCAAGCCCCGCAAGCTTAAGGTGAGCAAGAGGCCCTCCGCCCGCAAGAAATCCACCGGGCATCCCATGCCTGCGAGGAAACCCCTCAAGAAGACCAGGAAGGCGGCCGTGCCCAAGTTCCGAGTCACGGCAGGCCCCTCTGCGCAACCCCCGTCTTTTCCCCGGACCGCGCCCGCTTCGCAGCCCCCTCCGGATCCCGCACTCGTATTGCGAATCCTCAGGAAGGGAAGAGTGCAGGGCAAGGGGGTCCTGTCTTCCCCCGAACTGCAGATTCTCGACCAGGCCGGTTTCGGCTCAGCCGTATCCTTTCCCCCGAAAGACGAAAGCGGATCGCCCCGTATCTTCATCGGGATATTCCTTATCTTAGCGCTAATGCTGGTCTTGTTGGTTGATTCCGGCTTCCCGCCGGGGGTCCTCATTTTCTTTTTCGGAGTCGGGATATTCGGTTGCTTCTTTCCCGAGATCCGCGGATTTGTTACCGACGATTGAGTCTGTTTCCTCCCTTATGAACCCATCACCTGATCTCCCCTCAACCCATCTTTGCAAATGAGCTTGCGCCAACTGATCGACGTTCTGACGGACCTCAGGGAAAACCGCAAGCTTGGCTCCGAGGCGGATGAAGCCGTTCGTCCGTTCCAAGGAAAGAATTACTCCTCCGGCTTTAGCTTCGGCTCCTCCTCGAGAACCTTTGCGAATCCTCATGACCCGTCCTTTGAGGGGGGTCAGACCGTGACGGGAGAGATTGCGGGTGAGGGTCTGGAGTTTTCCCTTCTCCTGCCCGAGTCCGAAAACGAGTGGGTGACCGGCCTCGAGAGAGGGGAGGAATTCTCGGCCTCCGTTCGGTTTCTGGGTTTCGACGGCCTCTACCAGCGAGGCATATTTGGCTTTCTGGGAAAGGCGGGCGGGGAGGATGCGGTTCCCGCTGCCGGGCAACCTGAGGAAGCCGAAGCCGAGCCTCCGGAGGGCGATGCCGAACCGGACGAAGATCCGCCGGTGGACAAGGAGCTCGGCCCGGACCTGGAAGCCCCGGCACCGGCGCGGAAAGATCAGGCGCTGGATGAGGCGGAGGAAAAGGAAGAGGAAGCGACGGATGAGACCGGGGAAGGGGATGAATCCGCCGTGGATTCCGAGTCAAGCGAGGCCGATCCCCCCGAGCTTGTACAGGAAGATCGCCCGGAGGAGGAGATGCAACCCGCAACCGATGAGTCGGACGACTTCAAGGGAGAGCTTGGGGAGACTGAGGAAGCCGTCCAGCAACCGAGCGACCTCAAGGAAGAAGAGCGGGAGATCGAGCAAGAGCGACAAGACTTGTTGAACCTATCGGGGACTGATGGCGAGCAACCGGAAAAGGAGAGCGAGCCGGAAGAATCCTCCCCGGTCGAAAAGGAAACTGCTGACCCCGAGGAGGCGGAGAGGGTCATGGAAAGGGCAAGGATGTGGGGCGTACAAGGTCTCACCCGCAAGGAGCAGCGGATATACCACCTCGAAAAGGAACGCCTGAAAGAAAAGCGATGGAGGCTCGAAAAGATTCTCGACAAGGCCTACGAGGAAGGGGTTGATTCCCTCACCCCCGAGGAACTTGCCCTTTACGAATCCAAGAATACCCCCCTCAAGACCAAGGCGGCAAGGAAGCCGGGCAAGGGCTCTTCCTTCCGCAAGGTCAAAGCTGGTCCCACTAAGATTAAGAAAGGGGCCAACAGAATGAAGGCATCCGGCAGGAGGCATCCGGCCAAGAAGAAGCAAGAGCCCGAACCCGGGGGGTGCCGCATTCCCATTGCCATTGTCTTTGGCTTGCTTGCCTTGAATGTCCTGGGAGACGGAAGACTCGGCATGTTTTTCTTTTTCGTGCTGCTTGCGTTTCTTTGCCTTCACCCATGGCTGGTCAAGTGGATGGGGGAAGATTTCCTGCAGGGTTTTTTCCCCGGCGAGTCCTATGAGGACAAGCGTTTCCGGAGGGGATGCTGGCTTTTTCTATTGGGAATTTGTACCCTCAACGTCTTTCCGCTCGGCATCATCCTTTTGGGAATCGGGTTGTTCATGGTAGTGTCCAGTGATTCCTTCAGGAAGCTGACCAAAGGGAAATAGGGTGGGTTTCCATCCGCCCGGGTCACGGGCAACCCAATGGGTTGATCCCTTAGCTGCGGGGAACGCTGAAGAAGGGAATGGACAGGGGGTATTTCCAAGTTTCCCCTTGGCTTGCCTTGATGCACCCGATGATGGGGAACAGGAACCACACAATGGCGAGCGCAATCAAGGTGAATATCCCGATGAAGACGAATATCAGGGCGACTGAGAGGATGGCATATATGAAAGAGGATATGTTCCAGTTCAGAATGATCCTGCCGTGGGCGTCGGCCATTGGTGAGTCACCCTTGGCCGTCAACCACATCACAAGTGGGAGAATGATGCCTGCGGTGGGAATGAAAATGCTGGCGAACTGGCTTAGGTGCATGAACAAGCAGAATTGTTTTTCCTCCATGCCCCAGGGCCGGTTTGAAGTTTCCGGGGACGGAGAAGCACCATACTTTTTGCCGAAGGGATCATTCGCTGGAGCGGAGGAGGGCCGAGGTTGAGCGGAGGAGGGTCGAACGCCTCCTCGGACTTTTCTGGGGTTAATTTTTATGGTCG
>TARA_B100001115_G_scaffold185006_1_pt1 | contig 16934 bp, 14 predicted proteins | sample TARA_B100001115 | Tara Oceans TARA_B100001115 (sample SAMEA2622652) | marine metagenome | biome: marine biome (ENVO:00000447); feature: surface water layer (ENVO:00002042); material: "saline water (ENVO:00002010), including plankton (ENVO:xxxxxxxx)" | depth 5 m | reverse complement strand
ACCATATACCCCTTACAACTTATTCTTTTTCAATTAATGGCCGCAGGCTTCATGTTGTAGTTCATATTCGGAATGTCATGTCATTTTCATATGATTCGTCTGATTGGTTAAATTTTACAGTTGATTTAGATTGGATTAATGAAAATATTAAGTGGAAAGATTTTGGTACAGGTGTGAGAATAGGTAAGTTAGCTAGAGAAGGAAAAACAAGTTTAGTATTATATGATTGTAAACCAGAGGTTGAGATTAATGCATTTTTCCCGCATTCACATCCTGGAGGAGAGGTTTACTTTGTTTTAGATGGAGAGGTTATTGATGAAATGGGCCAATACCCAAAAGGATCAATAGTTTGGATGAACCCAGGATCAGATCATAATCCAAAAACTGTCGGCAAGACTATTATTCTAGTACTATGGCCAGATGGTGTAAAATCGATTTAATTCTTGGGAATCCTATGATCCATTAATTTTCTCCAAATAGGAGGAATTAAACTCGGCCAGAATAAACCAAAATAGCCAGTAGGTAAGTCTGGTGCTCCATCATAAGGTCTGAGTTTCCAAAATGGCTCATTCGCCTTTAGATGATGTGCGGGGTGTCTGGTTAATTCTAGTAAAGCCCATCTAGACAATCTTTTTTCAGATTGCCATGAGTGCATCATTGTTTGTTTTTCTCCAATTTCTCTGTTTAATCCATAGTGTCTAATATAATTAACATACTCAAGCAAGAAAATAGCAAAAAAAGCTTGTGCTATGAAAGCAAATGTAGCGGTGATACCAAAAATGTAGTAAATAGAATAAATCAATAGTGATTGGATTATAACTCCTATGAATACAGGATTACTGAAGAAATACATTTTCTTGTTTCTCTTTTCAGCTCTTTTTTGTTCAGTTTTCCACGCACCAATAAATTGATTTGGAATTGTTTGCATTATGTGATACCAGAGCCCCCTTCCTTTTGGGGCACTTGCTGGATCTTTTCTTGTTGAAACATATTTATGATGATTTACGTTATGCTCGGTAGTAAAATGTGCATAAAGTGACATTACTAAATTTGCTCTTCCCATCCACCATGAAATTGATTTGGTTTTTTTGTGTCCTAACTCATGTGCGACTATTATTCCACAAATCCCAGTAACAAGTCCAGAACTAATAGCAGCAGTCCAAGACGTCCAAATATTTCCATCAATCATTACTCTCCAACATAGAGTAATGATTACTACTGGATGAATAATTGAATGGATGTGCAGAATTATTTCATAAGGTGTTCCAGATTTTGCTATCATTTTTGTTGGTATATCCTCACCTAATAAACTATCTAAAATAGGATAAATTCCCAGAATTAAAATTATTCCACTGATAGTTGACAGACCTCCAATAATATTGCCTGTGATAACGACAATTGGGGCAATAAAACCAATTAGGTGAAAGTACCATTTTTCTTGAGAATCAGAAATAGTTTTGTTTAAAATATTATCACCTCCTTAATTAATGAATAAATATTTGCAATTGTCTATTTTTTCTAATTAAATCTGTAAATTTTCCGTTGAATTTAGTGGCCCGTACAATATAGTCAACAATCCAGTGATAGTTTCTACCTCTTGTCTTACCAAAAATAATTCCATGATACTTAAATTTATGATTTTTTAACCAACTTTTAATAATTTCTCTATGTTCTTCAGTTCTATTTGATAAAAAATATCTGATGTGCTCTGAATCAAACCATTTGTTGATTGTTTTGAGTTCATTAGAGTAAGCATTTGTATTTTTTATTCTCCAAGATTCTTCATTTAGAATATTACCGCAAATTGTTCCATCAATGTCTATTGAGTAATTTTTAATTTCAGGAGAAAGAATCGGACTTTCTAAAATCTTATGAGAATCCGTGACTTCGTTTAGTTCGTTCACATATACCCGTTTCTAACGTAGTTCTTGAATACTAGCCTTGTAAGCGGAATAATATCCGAGCCAACTCCGATTGCAAATTGCGACAGTGAGCTACAGGCTCAAGGATAAGTGATTTGGACATGGATCAAAGATTGAAAGCAAAGTTACAGCAGCAAAGATATCATTTAGTTGGTGAACATGGAGGAGTAAAAGTTTGCCATTGGACAAAAGAGTCATTACTCAGAGATCGATCCTGCTATAAAGGAAAATTTTACGGTGTAAAAAGTCACAATTGTTTACAAATGTCGCCTGTAGTTGATCAGTGTAATTTAGCTTGCACTTATTGTTGGAGAGAACCTCATATGGATACTTTAGGATTGAAAGATCAAGATCCTTTAGATATGCTTTATGAAAGTGTTAGAGCACAAAGAAGGTTATTGTCTGGATTTGGGGGGAATGATAAAGTTAACAAAGAAAAATTTCTAGACGCCCAAAACCCTAAGCATGTAGCCATTTCTCTAAATGGAGAGCCAACATTATACAGAAGATTGGGAGAATACATCGACGAATGTCATAAACATGGAATGACTACAATGTTGGTTACTAATGGTACATTACCCAAAGTCTTGGAGAGGTTAGATCCTTTACCTACACAGTTATATGTAAGTATTGACGCCCCAAATAAGGAGGTTTTTGATAGGATTTGTAGACCAAAATGGAATAATGGTGTTTGGGAAAAATTAGAGAAAACCATCGATTTATTACCAAGCCTAGATACAAGAATAGTTGCCAGACATACTTTGATAAAAGGAGAAAATATGTTCGGTTATGAAAAAGAATACGCGAGATTAGATGAAAGAGCGAATCCCGATTGGATTGAAGCAAAGGGGTATGTTCATGTTGGAAATTCTCAGAACAACTTAGACATCACAAATATGCCCTATCATGACGAAATAATACAGTTTTCATCCAAGTTAGCTGAATTGACAGGACTTAAAATTTTAGATGACTCCAAACCGAGTAGAGTTGCTTTAATTGGAAAGAAAAAAGTTCCATTACCAATTCCTGAAATAGTCAAAGAATTCCCAAAAGATTTAGGGATCGCTCCTCCGATAAAACATCTACCTCTTCTATAATCACGCAGGATCTAATCCTGGAAGAATATTTATTGTGGGATCAATTTTAACATTCACTCCTAATTTCTTCATAGCTCTTGCAATGGACTCAGATTGAAATTTAGACGTCCACCTTTCTTCAATTCTTTTCCTTCCATTTTCAGACCATTTTTTCCTATTAGACTCTATCTTAGCTTGAAGAATTGCATTTCCCCATTTTTCTAAATTCTTATTTGAATTAGGCCATGGCAATCTTTTACCATTTAAATTGTCGGTAATTGTGTGGGTGAATCCAGCTTCATCAACCACCAACGCAGGAGTTCCAACTAGAATAGCTTCCATCGGCGTAAGTCCAAAACCTTCACCATGAGCAATCCCAATTAATGCTGTAGCATTACGAATTAATGCAGTAATTTCTACATTTGAAATTCTTGGCATAACAATTAGTTCAGCAGATATTCTCTGTGCCTCTTTTTTTAATTCAATGGTATTCCCTCCACCAACGTGGACCAATGGTAATTTTGAATGGTTTGCAATTCTTAAAGCGTCCAAACTGGCTTTCATATAACTAGCTCTACCAACTGTAATAAGATATTCTCCAGTTGGTTTATGTTCAAACTGCTCCCATGCATTCAATTCAAGTGCTGATGGTTTTTCTGTCCATAAGTTCGTATTTACAGCAGGCCACAAAACACCAACACCTCCTGATCTTTTATCTTCATCTCTTGAAGGATAATTCCCAGCTAATGAATCGTTTTCTATAACATTCCAACCGTGTGCTTTTGCCAAACGTTTAGCACTTGTGGGTGTATTTGAAGAGATGGAAGTATTGGGACGATTCCATAATATTGTATGCCACTTCTTATCCCATTTTCTATGATAACTAAGCATAATTTTTGTTAGCCACATGGGTCTAATTGGTTTGGCATTTAATTTTCTGTGTAATACATCATCATGTAATCCTCTATGCATTTCAATAAGATAAGCATGTAGTGGAATGTGATCAGGAATAATTGATAACATTTCTAATGAACCAGATGCAGAAATAAGAATTGCATCAGCACTATCAATAGTATTTTTTAAATTGTTATTTTCTATATCTTCAACGAGTATTTTCCATTCTTTTAGCTGAGATTTACCCGTTTTTGCAGTAATCTCATTAAATCCTCCAGTCGGGTTTATCCATGGTTTTTTAGGAGTAATTAATGGAACATTATTCTCATCCAAGAAATCACAAACTTCTTGTGGTGCATTAAGAGTTACAAATGTGATATTCCATTTCTCTTTATGTGCTGGAATTGCAGTAAGAATTTCTCTTTGCGCCCCCCCTAGTGGAGACATATCATTATGAAACCAAACTAAAGACGGTAATTCTTCCATGATATCTCCTCTATTTTATTAATATTTTATTATATAATTCAAGAATTTTTTTGGTGACATTTTTCCAAAGGTATTTTTCCGCTGCAATATTTCCTGCCTGTCCCCATTCTTTGAGTTGTTTTTTTGATGTTAAAACTAATTCATTCATTACTTTTGATAGCTGAATATCAGATTCAGAATTAAATGACAATCCACATTTTGAATTATCCACTAATTCACCCAGTCCATTAACATCAGACATGATTACAGGCAATTTGTTATGCATTGCTTCTAGTAGAACGGTTGGCAAGCCTTCAAATCTAGAAGGGATTACAATACCCGTAGAATTTTCAAACAACCATTGTTTTTCTTGTTCAGAAACAACACCAAGAACATGAATTTGATTTGAAAATTTGATTTCATTTACCCTATTATCTAACCATTCCTTTAATTCACCTTTCCCAGCGATTATTAAGTCAAAATCAGGCTTTGAATTTAGACTTGAGATTTCCCAAGCCTTCAGAAGAACATCCAATCCTTTTTGTTCTGACAACCGTCCAATAAAAGTTAATGTTGGGCGCTCCTCAACATTATTTGATAAATTCGAAGGCCTAATTGCAGAATCTGTGATTGGTACAAATCCGTTTGGAATAATATCAATATCTCCCTTTACACCTTTTTTTCTTAATAGATTTTCAAAAAATGATGTTAGAACAATTTTTCCATTTGAAGAATGCAAAGTTTTTCTTCCTTGCATAGCCCATCTTATTTTTTTAATTAGATTTGCAATAAATCCGTGTTTAATATAATCATTATGATATGTAGTAACAATTGGTTTGTTTTGTTTTTTTGCTCTTTTCAAAACTTGACGAATTAATGTGGGTAATGTATCATGTAAATGAATTAAATCAAATTCATCAATACTTAGATGATTTGTTGATACAACAGGATCTACTCCCCCAAGGATTCTTTTTGGAATTAATCTAATAACATTAATTCCCCCTCTTTGGAATTTCTTTTCATCATGTTCAGGCACATCAGCACACCATACAGTGACTTCATGTCCCATTTTTACCAATTCTCTACCTATGTGTTCTACATGTTGATTTCCGCCACCAATATGTGGCCAAAACCATACGTGAACAAGCAAGATATTTAATTTGGAATCGGCATCATAAATGGTCTTGCTCATGCCTCGGCATGAGAATCATTTACTAATCTATTGTTCTATTATTTTTCCTTTTTTCCTAAGAATTTACTTTTCATTTCATCAATTTTCTTCTCGGCATTTTTCCTTGTTTGATTGACAACATACTCAGTAGCTTTTGCCTTAGCTTGATTCTTTGCATTGTTTATAGCTCCACCCGCTGCTTTGGAAGCGTTATCTGCAGCTTTTTTCAAAAACCCTTTCTTTTTTTCTTCTGTCATGATTCCGTGAATATTATCAGACTAATTATTCTATTGATTATTTAAACTTTCAAGCGTTTAGTTCATCTAACACCTATTTCTCGGCCAGCATATGGAGCCAATTGAATCGGTTGCTTTAGTCGGAGCGGGGACAATGGGAAGTGGAGTAGCTCAAAAGGCAGCTCAAGAAGGATTTCGAGTACAATTAATTGATAGAGATATACAATCAACAGAGCGAGGAATTCAAATGATTAGCTCTACACTTGGAGAAGCAGTAGAACGCAGAATAATGACCCAAGAAAAAGTAGAGGAAGTTCTGAGTAATGTGATTCCAGTTGTGAACACGGAGAATGTTGATGTAGCCACAGATATAGTAATTGAGGCCGTATTTGAGGATTTCGAAGTTAAATCATCAGTTTTTGAGGCTATTGATAAAAGTTGTGCAGAACATACAGTTATTGCTACAAACACTTCGTCCCTTTCGGTAAATAAATTATCTAAATCTACCAATAGACCAGATAAATTCATAGGTTTACATTTTTTCTATCATCCTGCTAAAAATAGGTTGGTTGAGATTATCCCAGGTGATGAAACTAGTTCAGAGACTCTAGAACGTGTTGAGCAATTCTGTAAAAGAATCGGCAAAGTACCGATAATCTGCAAGGATAAACCAGGTTTTGTTGTGAATAGGTTTTTTGTACCTTGGTTAAATGAGGCTGTATTAATTCTTGAAGATGGGTTGGGTACCCCAGAACAAATCGATTTAATAGCAAAAGAAGTTTTTGAAATTGGGATGGGTCCGTTTGCATTAATGAATGCTACGGGATTACCTATCGCATTACACTCCTCAGATTATCTATCTGAGCAATTGAATACCCCGCGTTTTAAAGGTGCTTCACTATTGAGGAAAACAGTAAACTCAGGTAATAAATGGGTTATTGAAGAAACAGGCGAATCTACTGATAACTATGAGGCCATTAAAAATAGATTATTAGGAGTTACATTTTTGGTCGCAGCTCAAATTGTGCAGGAAAATATTTGTAAATTAGAAGATGTAGATTGTGGAGCTAAAGTAGGACTAAGGTGGCAGAAAGGGCCGTTTGAATTAATGAACAATTTGGGAATTAAAGAAAGTTGTCAAATTGTTAGAGAGTATTCAGCTATTGCTGGAAAAGGTTTACAGATTCCAGTTCTCTTGGAAAATAGGACCGAAGAATTTGCTTTTGAGCTCGTGGAAGTAAAGATGCAGGGTAGTATAGCCAGAGTTAAAATCAACCGTCCAGATGTAATGAATGCGCTTAATGTAACAGTTGTTAAACAGTTGACCAAAATTATGGAAGATTTAAACCACAATAAAGACGTAACTACGATAGTTTTTGAAGGTGCAGGCAAAGCTTTCATTGCGGGAGCGGACGTGAAATTCTTTGTAGAAAAATTAAGAGAAGACAATTTCAAAAGGATTTATGATTTTACAGAATCAGGACATGAATTATTAAATCTTATAGAAAAATCACAGAAGACAACAATTGCATTAACTACTGGAATTACCTATGGAGGGGGATTAGAATTCGCTTTATCGTGTGATTACAGAATCGGGTCCAAAAAGACAGAATTTAGATTTCCAGAAACAGGGATTGGTATATATCCTGGTTTAGGAGGTACTCAAAGAATGTCTCGTATAGTAGGTGTTGAGATTGCCAGATGGGCAATTTTAGCAGGTAACAAAATTAATGGAGAGTTTTCAAAACAATTAGGAATAATTGATGAATTCTCCAGTGAAACTGAGGTTGAAAATTGTGTTCTGAAGTTAGCAGGGTTTGAAAAATCCGAAAATAAATTTAGAGGTAAACCATTTCATATAACCACAGAAATTGAAACTATAATGAGATTTTATGGTGACAATGCTTTGTCAGAAGTACTTTCTGGTAGAACCCCAGTCGGATTCGACGCGGAAGATCCATTTGTTGTTAGCCAATTAAAGAGCCTTTCACGGAAAGCACCTATTGCTATTAAAATGGCCAGTCAGTTGATAAATGAGAGTACTAAAACTAATCTAGACGCTGGTTTACAACTAGAATTAGACCGATTAGAAACAATATTTTCAACAAAGGACGCTTTAGAAGGATTAAGTGCATTGGTTGAATCGAGAAGACCGAGCTATCAGAACCAATAAATTGATTGAATAAGGTTTATATTTTACACCAAATGTTGCATAGACAATTAGGTGAATTTAATGGAACAACCTTCACTTCCTTTGCCCACAATAACTGTCGCAGATGTTGAAAAAAAAATTGAAGAGGTAATTAAAATCGGAACAGAAATTCGTTCAAAATTAGGTAGTAGGAATAACGAACCAGAATGGGGAGAAAAATGGGAGGTTAATGCTGCTGTTAATTCCTTGAATATTCTTTCAGGAAAGTGGACAATTGAAATTATGTCTGCTCTCTATATCACGGGCGAGAAAAGATTTAATGATTTAAAACATCTTTTACAAGGCATTTCGAGCAGAACTTTGTCAGATAAACTAAAACTTCTGATTGCTAACGATTATGTTAAACGTGAAGTTTCTTCAGGACCTCCCGTAAAGGTAAGATATGTATTAACTGAATATGGAATGAATATCGGTAAACTGTTTAGTCCTATCGTTGGATATATTAAGATAAACAGCGGAATGATAAAAAAAGTTTAATCACTAATCATATAGCCAACAGATTAAAGTCCTAAGTGGTTTAAAACAGCACAATGGCGTTAATTGAGCAGGCTGTGAGAAATCATCCATATTCCTTGGGTTTGTTAGCTTCTGTTTGTGGTTTTTTTACTGGTTTTGGTGTGTTAATTGTTTCCTTAATACCATTTTCCAGTACAAAAGGGATATTTTTTACAGGTATTGTTTCCAATAATAAAAAATATAATATTGAGCATCCGTTAAGAAATAAAATCCTAGAAATTCTCTCAGAAAAGCCTGGCCTATGTTACCGTGAATTGCAAAAAGAATTAAATGCTGCTAATGGTACATTAAGACATCATATTTCTGTTTTGAAAACTCAGCGTAGTCTGACTATTGTTAGGGTAAATGGCAGAACTTGTCACTATGCAGGTGCTCCAAGTCAAATTAAAATACTCCGTTCAATGGGTGTTGAAGATGATTCAAGAGCCGCATCGCTAATGCCAGTAGGCTTATCTGAGGCTCAAAAATTAATCATAAACGAATTAAGATCATTGAATCTTCCTCAATCACAAGCAGAATTAGGAAGAAGAATTGGAAGAACCAGAGCAACGGTTCATTCTGCAATTAAGGTTTTAAAAAATAGGGGTTTAATCTTAGAAGATAGGTTGGAATTAGCCCCTCATTTAGAAGACTTGTTTCAAGAAAGTTTAATTAGAAAAATTAGAAAAATCGACTATGAATGGAATGACGAACGTCATGAAACCTTGACAGTCTGAAAAATCATTGAAAGTCGAATAATTTATCATTTTTTAAGAAAATTTCTAAGTGCTAACTGTTAAAGGGTTATCTAATGTTCAGTTTAAGGATTGATGAAGTACCTTTGCCAGGTGCTGAAAGAGACAAGGAACAATTAATAGAATGGTTGGCAGAGAGTTTGAATTTAATTCGCAGAAAAAATGAAGAATCAAAAGGTAATCTAACAGGTCCTCCATTGTTTAGGATGTTAAATGACTATTTTTTATCTGAACCAAAAACAGGGTTTGAATCAATATTTTTAGCAGAATCACTAGCAATTTCTCCTGCAACATTACATCATCATCTAGGTAGATTATTAGACTCTAGATTAGTTTCCAGTCATACACACAAGGGTGCAGGCTCAAGAATTTATTTCTTAAGAACTGCTAGTATAACTGGGGCAATAGATTTAATGATTGATGAAGCCAAACAAATTTTGAACATTAGACTAAATCAAGCTGAGAAATGGATGTCTCAGATTGATGCAGAAAATAGAATTGAATATCGAGATGAAACATTGAACCGAATTTGGATTCAGGAAATAGTTCCTCCTTCACAAAAGTTCGAATGTAGCGAACAGACTTTATGGATGGCAGATTTAGGATTATTAGGTGACAGACCAGGAAAATCATTACAACTGAATAATTTGCAATCAGAATTATGGACTTACATGGCTAATGAATCGGGACCTAAATCTCTAGATGAGTTCGAAAAAATCTTTACTAATTATAACAAGTCAAAAATTCAGAGAGTATTAGAAATTTTTCGCCATGCAGGCTTTTTTGAAAGAGTACCGCGATATGATCGTTTGGGCCATTCAATTTGGAATATGGTACAAACTCAAAATTTACGAAGAGGTGCCGATTGGTTATTACATAAAGGTGGTTTAATCCGTCAGTTAGGAGAAAAAAAAGCGAATAAAATTATTGAGAAACTAGAAAAAAATAATTTGAATATAATTGATATTGAAAATTGTTTGAACACGATATCTAATGATGAATCAATGTTGTTGTTAAACTTGTTAGGTGGAAGACTCTCATTTGGTTATCAATGGACTGGAAAGAATTATTCTGAGATAGCTCAAGTAATTAAAGACAGAACTGATAGATCTTTAAGAAGAATTAGAAGAGTAGCCGAGTTGCTCCAAAAACAAATATGATTCTTGAGTGATAATATGAAATACAAGTATAGCCCAATATTTCTTGCACCAATGGAAGGGGTCAGTGATTTAGCATTTAGAATCTTAGCTAGAGAATGTGGTGCAGACTTTACAATTAGTGAATTTACTTCTTCAACTGCTTTAACTAGGGGTTCAGTTAAATCATGGACAAAAGTATCGACTCATTCATTAGAAAAACCATTTATTCCACAAATATTTGGTGGTGATATTTCTGAAATGGTTAAGGCTACTGAATTACTATGTACTAATAAATCAGTAGATGTGATTGATATTAATTTTGGTTGCCCAGCTCCGAAGGTCTGTAAAAACGAAGCAGGTGCAGCGTTATTAGGAAACCCTGAGAAATTAATCAATATGGTATCAGCCTGTATTAATGTGAGTGAGGTGCCAATTTCTGCAAAACTAAGGTTAGGTACAGGAGTAGGTGAAGATACTGCATTGGAAATTTCTAAAAAATTAGAAGATATTGGAGTTGTAAGAATTTGTATACATGGCAGGACATTGAAACAAGGTTACAGAGGAGAAGCTGATTGGTCAAAAATTTCTAAAATTGTTGAAGCAGTTTCAATTCCAGTTATTGCAAATGGAGATATTATTGATTCAACATCTGCGTCTGCATGTTTAGAGGAAACTGGTGCAGCAGGAATAATGATCGGGAGAGGTGCTATCGGCAATCCACATATTTTTTACAAAATCAAACAAGATTTAGGAATTATTAATTCTAACCCTCCATGGGTCTATGATAATGACGATTGGGTTAATTATGGAAATATTAAGCAGGATTTTATTGCACGAAGTTGGTGTTGGAATAGGTATGTAGAGTTGATGAAAATCACTAACTCAGAAAATAAACAATCATTAAAAAGACATGCAATTTCATTTACTAAGCATTTACCTGGAGGTTCTAAATTTAGAGGTTCTTTACAATTTATTAAAGATATTGACGAACTAACAAAGAAGGTCTCTTTATGGTTAAAAGAAGGGTCAGTAAATAGTTAATATTTCAATTAGAAAGTAGACTCCCAATCATCAATATCATTGTCTTCAGCCCAGCTATCGTCATTAGTTATCCCTCTACCTTTCAGTACTTCTCTACTTAATAACCAGTACAATAGAGCTAGACTTCTTCGTCCTTTGTTATTTGCAGGTAGAGCAATATCTACATTTCTGAGGTTGTTGTTTGCATCACATATTGCAACAATTGGTATGCCAGAACCTACAGCTTCTCTCACTGCTTGCTGGTCTGCAGCTGGATCTGTAACAACTAATAACCCTGGCTCATAGAATGAGGGCAATTTTGGATTTGTGAAGGTTCCCGGTATAAACCTGCCAACTAAGGATTTTGCTCCAATTGATTCTGCAAATTTCCTTGCGGGTCTCTGTCCGTACTGACGTGCGCTTGTAACTACGATTTGTTCAGGTTCATATTGATTTAAAAATTTTGTAATTATTCTTATTCGTTCATCGGTTTTATTTAAGTCAATCAGATATAATCCATCATCTCTGACTTCCTGAATAAATTTCATCATATCGGCGCTTCTTTGTTGTGTTCCGATATTTACAGCATTTTCTTCATATGTTTCAAAATCAACTAAAGGTGTCATAGTCTCATTCATTATAGTTCCTCAGCAGCGCTGCTAAAGACCTCCCCTTCATAATGGCATCGCATAGTTTTGAATCTATTTTTTCAAGCAATGATACGTTAGTTTGATGTTGTATGGCTATGATAGCGTAGTAGCGGGTGTATGTATGTTCGAAGCATCACAAGACGAAATTGGTATCTGGAAAGATAGCAAAGGTGTTGCTATTTCAGTTTCGGCAAGTGATCTTGAAAGACATGCATATTGTCCATTATCTTGGAAATTATCAAAAGAGGGCTTTGATGGTAAAGGTGACGCAATTACTTCAGGAATCAAGAAGCATCAAAAAATTCATGAAAAAGTAGAAAATTTTCATAACAGCAGTATAGATTCGAGAAGAGAAATTGCTGTTTGGACTTGGACACTTTCTATAGTTGTAATATTTTTAATAGATTCAATTGCATTTATAGTTCTTGAGGATGATTATCTCGGAATTTCTGGCGATGGATTTGGTTCGGAAAAAATTGGAGATTTAGACTCTGGTTGGTATTATTTAGATATGTATGATACTAATTCAAATGGGTGGAATGGGACAGATTTGATAATTTTAGACGGAAATTATAATCTTGTCTCAGGACCCTATGAGTTAATATCTGGTTCAGAAGAAAGAGTCACATTCAGATTAAGTTCTGATTGTGTAGATTGTATAGTAATAGTCAGAGGTGTCAGTGACGAATCTATTGAAATATCTTGGTCATTATCGACTACTGACATACTACCACCTAAAGAATTAGGTAAGTTCTTGGTAATGTTATCAGTGAGTGTGCTATTTTTTTCAATTTTAATGATTGCATTGCCATGGAGAAATCGATTGGGATGGAAAGAACCTGAATTAAAACCAAATGAGATAATTTCTACATTTGAGCAAAAATTGTTCAAACCAGTTTGGCAAACTGTTGATTTTGTTGGCGGTTGGATTAGTGGCGGAAGAATTGAAGGTTTTGCCCTACTTTCTTCAATAGTAATTATGATTCATGGAGTGTCGTTATACGGTGCGGATAATCGTCAACAGGCAGCATTAATTTTGGTTTTTGTAGCATTTTTTTGGCTAATAATATCGAGTTCTCAATTAAGAAAAGTTCTGTTATCTATAGCGGAAAGAGAGAAGTTAAGTGCAGAACTTGGAATAGATTATTCAACTAAGATTAATTACAGTGATGATAGTAAGGAATCATCAATTCTATCTGATGAGAATATTGGATTAAGAGGTCGTCCAGATCAAATTGTTGTAATAGATGGTAACTTTATCCCAGTAGAACAAAAGACAGGTAAGATACCAACTAAACCGCACTTAAGCCATAAAATTCAGTTATTGGCATATATTCATCTCATTGAATCATCCACGGGTTCAACACCTCCTTATGGAGTACTACGTTATGGAACAGATGTGGCTTTTCCAGTAGAATGGAATGAAAGTAGCAAAGAATTGTTATTCGATAATATTAGAGAAATACAAAGATTAACTGTTCAAGGAGGGGCTAAAAGAAATCATAATCAAATTGGGAAATGTAGGAATTGTTCTAGAAAACATGCTTGTGGAGACGCTTTATAGATTATTATTCTTCACTTTGGCAATCTTCTTCACTGAATTTTACACATTCAGACGTAACAGTAATTATTGCTGCAAAGTTGTCATTTGCTTCGACTACTTCAGCTAGATTAAATCCATATCCTCTAGCTTCAACTTCCAATGTCCAAGTACCGACAGGTAATGGAGGTCTGTGAACTTCTACAATTGGTTCAATTGACTCGCTTGCAAGTTTTTCATAAAATATTTCACCTTTTGAATTTAATATCTTAATATGCACGTATCTAGCTTCTTGACTCAATGTAGAAATATTTAACCCCGTTAAATCCTCTATCAGATCTCGGGTTTCTTGAGCAATATCAAATGGATCAGGCATAGAAACACGAACATAGATAATTAATTCAGACACACTATCGGTAATTTCAAAGGTTGACGAATTATCATATGCTTCTGATGAAGGATTCTCAAATGTATAAGTAATATTTGTTTTCTGATCAATTTCAACAATTACTGGCTCTCCTCTCATGTATTCTAACGATTCTCTAATTGGAACTAATCCAAAACAGCCCATAGTTCCTGACAAAAATAATGAAACTAATATGAAAGTAGTCAATGAGTTGTTTCCTTTCATTAATCAACGCGAAATCTTTCTTATGCTTGAAACCAACGCTTAAAATTTCCATATTTACACTACAATTCATGAATAATGAAAATTTAGGAGTTGATGCTCGAGTGAAGCTAAGAGGGTCAGCCGAGCCTAATGGTGATGACGAACCCTATGAGTGCTGACGAGCACTTATTCGAATCTAGCGCCGCAGATTTGACATGATGTGGCGTCAATCGGAATTTCAGTTCCGCAACCACCACATTCTGCAGTTTCAACATTCTTTTTCTCCTCAATATTAATTTCTTTTTCAGATTCTTCAAATGTGAAATCTGTTTCAATGTTAGGTAGTTCATTTCCAACAAAGTCAGCTTTACCTTCTAAATGGTCTTTATCAGACCCAAGTCCAATCTTTACCTCATCCCCGGGCATTACACCTTCTTCCCCAGTCAGAGCATATAATTCAGCACGCATACTTGCATCACTTGCAGTAAATTCAACATCTTCGTCTTTCAGAGATTTTAGTTCACCTTTTGATGCTAGTATTTGATCCATGTTTTCTAGTACTTTTCCTCTTTGTGAAATCAACTCAGAATCCTCATCATCAATTTTCATTTTTATATTTTCTTCTTCAGTGTCTAATTTGATTTCTTCTTCTTCAATCAATTCAGCTTCTTGTTTAGATCTAATTTGTTCAACCTCGGCTTCGGCAACTACTATTTTTTCATCCCAATCTGTTTCTAATTCATCTTCGTTGAATCCCATATCAATTATTTCTGAAGCAAATTTAGTAGACCCTTTTATGATTTCATCACCATCATCTTCTTCAAGACCGTACACGTTTATCTTCCCATAGTACTTTGAGTTATATTTACAACCATATTCATAAGAACCAATTGTTTTGAATTCGTGCAAGAATTCATCATGATCTTGAAGATCTCCAGAGTGAAACAATAACTTTCCTTCTTCGTTAAGTGATTTTGCAGAAACAGTATGAATATTTTCTTCATCATAATTTGTCCACATTACTTTATCTCCCACAGTAATATTTAATTCTCTAGGATCATAACCGTTATTTTCAATTTCTACATAAATTACGTTTGATAAGTCGGTATCTTTTCTAGTTAAAATTATTGCAGCAATTAATGCAATAATCAAAAATATTGTGAATGGAATAAGTAAAATTAAGAAATCTGTGCTGTCTTCATTTTCTAATTTTAATAAAGACTCAGGGGGGTTAATTTGTAGTGTATGTGTATAATCGTTACCATTTTTTTGTACGAATATTAATTTTAATTCATATAGTCCAGTGTCTTCGGGTGTAAAAATACATTCAAACTTCTGTTGGGAATCTAAATCCCTAATCGTGACTTCTTTTGTATTCAATAGTAAATTCTCTTTATCTCTACACTCTACAGTTTGATTTCCTGTATCAGTTGAATTGATATTAATTTGAAGAGTATGTTCAATTCCCATAACATATGGTTGACTTGGAGTAATGTTTAAACTATACAAATCAAAATTTAGAATAAATGGGATTTTAATTTCAACGATCTTTTTATCAGAATTATCTAAATTATTCGCGTCCATCCAAGTAGAATCTGGAGTCCAAACAACCTCGAATTCAAAATCACCTTTGGATGTACCAGTTTCAATTTTAATTTCTTCAACTTTTTCCTCGTTTCCAGAAAGTTCAATGTCAAAATTTGCATAGGATTCACCTTTCCAATTTACAGTCAGAATACCCGATGAATTTACAATACCAGTATTTTCAATACTTACCATCATAGATAAATTATTTTCTACAAATCCTGTTTCAATAGAATCTACAATTTTAATAGCTATATTTGGATTTTCAGCTATTTCGAAGCCTTTTACTGCAACATCATTATCTTCAATAATATTGATTTCACTAGGTATTAAACGTATAATTAATATGTTAACTCCAACTCGAAAATCCTCGAAATCGTCTGAATCAAAAGCAAATATCATCTCTTGCTTGTTAGAGTCAGCGTCCCACTCAATATTTTCATTGATAATTACTGGTGAAGCAGTACCTCCCTCATCTAACAATGTTATTTCAATTGGTATATTTTTACCAATTAGATCCTCAACATTAGTACCAGTAGCTACAATTGTGGCAGATAATTCCCACGGGCCAAATACTGACGCTATTCCCCCATTTTCGGTAGTAAGTGAAATGGTAGAATCAAAATAAAGATCAGGAGCTTCAATCACAATTAAATCTCCAGTCCAATAATTGTTGTTATCATCTAATTCGTTTATTTCAAAATTTGAATCAACTGAGATTTGTATCGTCCATGTACCAGTTTGTGGAGCAATTGCATCAAATGAAACAATTTTTGATGAACCAGTATCTAAAACTGTTTCAATTTGTTCAGTTAAACTAATTGTACTGCCTTCAATATTTAGAGATACTGAGTTTAATCCTGCTAACAAAGAACCTTGGTTGTGAATAGTTACATTGACATAAAATAATTCTCCTTGAATAATTTTATTTTGTGGTGTAATTTCTACATTTTCAACGATTAAATCGGGTAAACCTTGAACTGTAAATGGTTTAAAGACAGGTGCAGTTTTTGAACCTGAATCTAAATCTAGGATTTCAACATATACTCCTTGATCATTTATATCAATATCTTGCCAAATTTGACTTACAGTAGTTTGAGAATCTAGAATACCATCACTGGCAGGAAGATTAATATTTTTAATATAATCAAAACCTCCGACTTCA
>TARA_B100001115_G_scaffold185081_1_pt1 | contig 17092 bp, 27 predicted proteins | sample TARA_B100001115 | Tara Oceans TARA_B100001115 (sample SAMEA2622652) | marine metagenome | biome: marine biome (ENVO:00000447); feature: surface water layer (ENVO:00002042); material: "saline water (ENVO:00002010), including plankton (ENVO:xxxxxxxx)" | depth 5 m | reverse complement strand
TGAAGATCCTATCTATAGCAATCTTCAATTGTATTTATTATAACATATAATTATGATATGTCAAATTACGATCTGTTTTGGTAAATTATTTTCCTCTTTGAGGGCGTAAAAGAATGTTGTCATCACGTTGTCTTCTTAATTTTCTTAGGACTTTTTTGCGTTCTTTTTGCTTTTCTCTTTTCACTTCCGAGGGTTTTTGGTAGGTATTATTTGCCCTTATTTGATCAATAAACTTGTCTTCTTTTATCCACCTCTTTATTTTCCTATAGGCCTTTATCGCATCCTCGCCTTCTCTTACTTCCACATAATAACCTTGAAAGCCTAAGGGTCGTTGCGTTTTCTTAAATTTTGGCCTAACTTTGCTTCTTTGATATTCCATTTACCTTTTTAAATACTAACACAGGGTCTGCTTTATTGTCAACCACCTCACTAGTTATCTGAATTTTGCTGACTCCTTTATTTCTCATCTCTTCTGCGTCGAACTGATATGGTAAAATAATAGAGTCAATAACATTTTTTAGACCTCTTGCATTTGTTCCAAGCTCTTTGGCCTTCCTAGCAATGCTTAACTTCGCATCTTTGGTAAACTCGATATCAATGTTATCAAGACTGAACAGATACTGCGTTTGTTTCAGAATTGCATTTTTTGGTTCTGACAACACCTTAATCAATTGTAATTCAGACAGAGGATCAATATGAGTAATCATGGAAAATCTTCCAACAAATTCAGGTATCAATCCATACTTAATAAGGTCTTCGGGTTTGACATCTACAAGATAATTCTTGTCATCTTGATTTTTCAGTGTTGATCCAAATCCTATGCCTCCTGCCTGTTTGGAGCGTATTTGTTTTTCAAGTTCAGTAAAGGCTCCTCCTACAATGAAGAGGACATTTGAGGTGTCTATTTTAATCATTGCTTGATCAGGATGCTTTCTACCACCATGCGGCGGTACTCTACATTCTGTGCCTTCAACAATCTTAAGTAGTCCTTGTTGCACACCCTCACCAGATACATCTCTGGTTAAAGAAGTATTCTCACCCTTTCGACAGATTTTATCTATTTCATCTATGAAGATGATTCCTTTTTCTGTTTTTTCAATATCGCCTCCTGCATTTGCATACAGTTTCTGCACAACATTTTCAACGTCCTCTCCGACATATCCAGATTCTGTCAAAGTGGTTGCGTCTGCAATTGCAAATGGCACATCAAGATACTTTGCTATGGTCCTTGCCATTAAGGTTTTTCCAGCACCTGTGGCTCCTAGGATCATAACATTTGACTTGTCCAAATCAAAGTCTATAGGTGGTTGTACGATACGTTTGTAATGATTGGCGACCGCAACACTCAACACTGTTTTTGCATTGTCTTGTCCTATCACATATTGATCTAGATGTTCTTTTATGTTGACAGGATTGAGTATACTTTTATCACCTGCATACAATTTTTCTTTACGTGCTTTTACATTATCTTCTTCCAGGATTTCTACGCATAGTTTTACACATTCGTTACATATGGATGTTTTCCTTGCACCCACAATCATTTTTGTAACGTCCTTACGACTTTTACTACAGAAAGAACATATCAATGTCTCTTCTGACATTATTGATTATCTTTTAGTTTTTTAATTTTAGGAAACAGCTCTTGCATGTTGTTGATTTTATTCCTATTCAATACGCCAAACGCCGCTGAATCATCTGTGTTCGAATTTAAGAACCAGGTCTTTGCCATTGTCAGGATGTAGCCGCTCCATACTTTCATTTGATTTGAACTATAGTCCATGTTTAGAATTACTGTTGTTGCCGCTCTGCAGGCGTTGAGCAACCAAGTGTAATCTCGGCCTTTTCTGTTTGGTTTCCAATTTTCAAGATACTTTTCGTATTCTGGATCCTCGGTGCCAAATGGATCTAATGCGGAAAAATTATTATCGTCCCAAAGGTAAATTGTTAAATCCTCTTTTGGAAAATACTTGTTGATTTGATCTGCAAAATTGTCCTTATCTCTTTTACTTAAATTAATTAGACAAAAACTTTTGTTTTGATTTTGGAAAAAACTAGGTGGTGTAACCATTGTGATTGTACCCATTTTTTTTCGTAATTCTAATTTAGCGCCTGTGACTGCAATCTCAGGCTCTTGCTCTCTGTTTCCTATTTTTTTAGTGGCATCAGTCATTTTGATTTAGAATATCAATTATAACATTTCGATCATTTTCGGACAAGTCCGAAAGTTTGATTTCTTTGTTTTCTAATTTAGTTATCAGGTCATTTATTCTGGCCTCTATTCTTTGGTGGTAGTCTTCTTCGCTAGTAACTCTCTTTTTATATTTTTCAAACTTTGCATCTGGAATTATTTGTTCGATGTTGATATTTTCCACTAGTTCTGGTATTTCTTCGCTTTCGTTAGGTAATTCTGGTAAAATAATTTCATTCTTTTCAGGTTCCGGTATGTCTAACTCTTTTGTTTTTTGCCATAGAGTTTGATCGTTTTGTTCTTCATTTTGGACATATTCATCTTCGTTTATAGGCACAAAAATTCTTCTTCCGTCTTTTATTACCATTCTTGTTTTTTGTCCTGGTTTAATTTTGTTTTCTTCGTCGAAACCTTCTAGTAAAGCGTCGAGTTCAGCATCTGTCATTGGCCTGTCTTCGATGTCCGGCTGTATCATGAATTTTTCTTTAAGGCCTTCTGCACTCATTTTTTCAACACCATCTGGTTTCTTTTCTTTTAACGCAGAGCCTTTCGTAATAATTTGAGGATTTGGAAGTTCGGGATCCATAATCTGTGCTATAATTTTTCTGTTTTCTTCTGGAACATTCTCAAATGTTGTGTCTCCACGTAAGATATCATCAATCATATCTTCAAAGAATGCCATTCGAGATTCTGTAATTGGAGGCTGGCTTTCCGCCTCTTCTTTTGAAAGTCCAACATCAGCAAGATATTGAGCTCGATTACTTTCATCACGTTCCACTTTTAATTCCTCACTGCTAATATCCTCAAACCTTCCATGTTTTTTATGGAAGTCATCCAACATCTGTTTCCTTTCTTCATCATTCAGCTCTGCCTGGATCGGCTGACTTGGCTTTGGGGGCTCTACCACCTTTTTATCTTTTGTGTATACCACACCTAAAGTGCCTGACGATACGATTGGTTTTACTGCAACTTCTGACTCGATTACTTCAGTGAGGGCGGGTTTGTTTGTTGGAGCCTCTTTTTTATCATAATTGCTGTTGAACTCTTCGAATCCCTCTACTTCAGCGGGATCAAAACCATCTTTGATCTTGGCATTCAGTGCATATTGTTCTAGGGCCTTCTGTTCATCAATTTCTCTTTGTTTGAATTCTTCTAATTGTTTTTCTTTATCGACTACTATTTCTTTTTCTTCAGTTTTTTTTTCCGGCACTACTACGCCTTCGCCCCATGCAGTATCGTTAGGATCTTTATCTTGTATAATTTCAACAGGGTCTTGTTCAGGTTTTGGTCTCTTTGTGTTGAAAGATTCTAATTTATCTTTCCATTCTTGTAATTGAGCTGTGGCTTCCTCCATCCTTGTAACGGCATCTTGCTTGTTTACTACATCATTCCATTTCAATGTGATGTCTTCGTCATCGGGTTTTTCTAGATCAACAATAGCCTGAGGCTTCGGAACCTCAACAGGAAATTTTCTAATCAAACTTTGGTTTGCGGCCACTAAAAGTAACACTGCAAGTGGATCGAACACAAAAATAATAATCAAGATCACCCATCGTACTGCCTCTGAAGTGTTTACCTCACTGGTCACACCCCAATCTACTACTAGAGCGGCAATATATTTTACAGGCCCAACTTCTGCCTCTAATTTGATCATCTTTGCTTCCAGAGGTTCTCTTTCAATTATAAGATCGTCTATATTATTTTGAGCATTCAATATGTTTTCTTCTGCGATTGCAATCTTATTTGTTTCATCGGACTTATCATCAACCACGCCTGCACGTAATTTGTCAATCCTAGCAGTAATCACGGAAGTATCATTAGCATAATCTTGCTTTAAACCAGCAATTCTCTTTTGAGCTTCGGCAATTCTCACATTGATCAAATTTCTTTCCTCTTTTTGACTGGCTTTCAGTTCCGCGGCCGCTTTTTCCTCATTAAAAAATGACTTATTAGATTTCAACACATCACTGACATCTTTGTCTAGGATTGTCATTCTTGCATTAAGTTCTTTTACAGCGTTGGTCTCGACCGCAAGTAGTGTTTTAAATTTATCTTGCACATCTTTAAGACTCTGCTTCTCCAATTCGATAGCATCTGAATTAGAAACATTTGTTCGCACCAATGATTTTTCTGCCCTATCGATCACAAGTTGTTGCCTCTTGATGTAGGTTTTTTGACTTTCTATTTTGCCGTTTATTATTTCGATTCTCTGAGTAACTGTGTCCTCGGCAAGATTTTGTTCAAGATGTGCCTTAGATAGGAATCCAAATATGCCCATTGAAGTTATTAAACTTAGTATAACAACTGCTATGGTTAGATAGGACTTTAATAAAAATCTGGTATGCTTCCAGTTTCGATATAGCCATGAGGCGGTTACCAATTTGCCCACTTCAAGCACCGATCCCATTATGACCACTGGCCAAAAGGCACCAGGAAAGATTGTGGCCAATCCTATTACGGAATAGAATATTGCCACGCCTGAAATCGACAGTGCCGATAAAAGTGTTAAGATCGCTATAAACATTTATAAAATGTATTTACTATAACATAAAGGCAGTTTTTATGCTATTGATATAATGGTAAATATGTTTATGGCACTAACATTATTATCAGGCTATCAAAACACATTGAATAGGCCCACAAGGCCAAGCCATCCTAATGGTATCGCCCATGCAACAAACACTGGAACACCTGCAAACACTAAGGCAAACAGAGCAACCACAAAGGCCGCATATGCAATATGGAATGCGGCTTGGAAAGCCACATACAGAGCATCTGGTTTGCACGACACTGAATTCACTGAAGCAGGCAGTGGAATAACCTACGCAGACGATTAGACATGTGGCAGATGTATGCAGTTGTCTGTGCCGTAACAATGTTAGAGTGTAGCACCCTGCATGAAGACCCACCCAGAATATTTGATACACGTGACCAATGTCTTTCTGCCGCGGTAGAAAAAGAAAAAAGCACGAGGGAATTTCTCACAGACGAAGACGGATATCTAACCGTTAACCACCTAGAAGTAGGCTGTAAAAATATTTTCAGTTAAAAATTATTACTCTGCTGAGTATGTTAATGCGTTATCAGTTGGAGTCTGATTCGCTGTGTTTGGTCTGAACGTTGTTACTTCACTAACAGTGATTTTTTCAACAATTTCACCTTCGTTTCCAACTATCACTGGACCGACTGTGATTTCTCTGTCCTGTATGTTTCCAGCACCTGCTGTAGGATCGAATACACTTGCTTTCTCTGTGTGAGTGGCAACGAGTGCTTCAGCAATTTTATCTCTGATGAATTGTGCTTTTGTTGTTGTAGATGTAGATCCGTCAATAGTTGTTCCTGTTGTTGGAACAAAATCTGCCGTATCAAACACTAATGTAAAATTCAAATCAGTAATTGGACTATCACCTTCATCAGCGGCATAGGTAGTTACTATGTTGTGCAATGACACGTTTGATCTTATTTGTAAGTTGTTCAACATCAATTTAAATCTAATAAGCCCTCTTGAAATCTTAAGTGACTCATTTAATGTTGTTGGTGCTGTTGCAAAATCATCTGCGTGACATGGCGAACATCTTCCGCCACCCGTAGTGTTATCATCTAAAAAAGTCGACTGTGCTATGTCAACTGTGAACATTTGACCTGCTGGTTGAGCCAACGATACTGCGGCTGATTTTGGTTCTACTACTGCCATGTTTTAAATCCTTACTTTAATACTGTTATTTATACAGATTATTTATAAAAAGACCAACTAGGTGAGCCTATATACTTGCAGGCATTGTTCGTCATATGCCTCTCTTTACCATTAACTTTAATATATGCTTGGTACGTACGGCAATATCCGCCGGAAATAGGGTATGAGTGAATCACTCGAACCTTGCCTCCCGCCAATCTCTTTTTGCTGTACCAACTCACTATCCTGCCATTTTCTGTGTTTGTTAGTGCAAAAAATACAGCAGATTCATGCATCTTTTTCTCTTGTCGATTAAGGCTAAACCTCATGTATTGCGTTGCTCTAAATAGGAAAGCAGGCATACTGTATTTCAGATCATCACCTAGCCAAAGTGGAGGTGGCATTTCACCAATACTACCATTGGTTTCTTTGAGATCTTTTGCCTGTGTAATAGCAGGCATTAAAAATAATATACTAATCGATACTATGATAACCTTGAACAATTTCATATTCACCATTCATTTTTTCACACAAGATTTGCCGTTGTGTAATTATGACTTCACCAACAGGCATGTCCCATGTATATATTTCACAGGACTTGGCAACTCCCATATCAAATAAGAAATCGGATGCTCCATCATTGCATACCATTTTCTCTTCCGTCATGTTTTTCAAAACATTGCCTTGCTGATCAACCACCTTGATTTTGGTTACTTCAACATCACAATATTGATCATGCCACGGTCCACCTGCTTTTGCACCAGATTGTGTATAGAATAAAAGCAGTAGACTCAACATCAGCAGGCCAATAAAATAATAAATTGGATTATTATTCATGGCCTAGATGTTTTCTATATCTTTTTTCTTTATTTCTAGTAGAACGTAGGCTCTATAACTTTTGTGTTTTGTAGTAAAGATTTCAGCCTTCACAACTACATAACCTTTTGCCACAGAATCTTCTATCACGTTATTGATAGTATCTTGTGAATTACCAGCAACAGAAAGTTTTTCATCTGTGCCTTGTTCTACCTTGTTGATAATTGTTTGGTTATTCATTTCACCAACAACTCTATCAACTAGTTTTGCCTTGGCAAGGAGAACGGCTTTCTTAACTGCCAACTCCATGTCAGGAGATACTGCTGTCGCCGCCTCTGTGTATTTGAACATTGTTTCACGGTCATACTTTACATACCATTTAGGCGTTTTGTTGACAATTCCACCTTTGCTCATGTCGGGCTTGACTTTGTATGTTGAACACTGAGCCAACATCAAACCAGCAACGATCACCAATACCAATTTATTCAAGTATTTCATATTTCCTTATCCTTGTAGTTTGTCAACCAGTTCCGACAATCCAGCAATCATGTTAGATAAGATATTCCATACACCGTCAACATTAAAGTCGTCACTGAATTGTGCATAGCCATCACCTATCATTGGATAGACTGCAAGAAAGATTGCAAACAATATTATTAATCTAATCATACTAAAATTATAGCATATTTTCCAAATACGTCAACCTTAGTTGATCTAACAAAAAGTATTGATTCTTATAGTTTTTTATATTATAGTTTTAATGAAACCTATACCATCTATTCCAAGATATATCAAATACATTACCGTAAAACCAAAACTTTTACGACTCCATGCTCCATACATCAAGAAAGCAGTAGCAACTAAAAAAAATATATAGGCTATAAACATTGGTGGATGTGGCGAGTACCACATTAATATAAGGGCCGCCATTACATTTGAGGCCATTCCAACAACCTCAGCACAAAACCGTTTTGGATTGGATCTATAATCCTCTTTGATCCACTCAATTGTTGACTTTCTTCCTATCCTTGCCATTATCTTAATTGCACCTCTGTCTTCCATTGGGATCGTTTTCCCTTTGTGCCACATGCTCGTCTACATACATAAAATGGAGTATCAGTAACCAATCTCGGTTTGTACTCTCTGAACAACTCAACATTGTCATAGTCTCTGATATCACTGTGCAACTCCATGCCTACCTTGTTTAGATAGGCCTCTGCCATGTGGCAACATGGCCAATACTTACCTGTGTAATCTAAGAACACACTAGAATCTCTATCTTTCTCGCATGTTATCTTTCTTCCATATGATGGTGGCTGATAATCAGTAGCAGGCAAAAAACCCATATTTTTTGTGTAGGTATCCCATCGATCGGTCTCTTTGGTACGAAACCAAGTAAATCCTAATTGATCTGCCAATTGCCTTGCTTCATCAACTTGATGTTTGTTATGTTCAAATATCAACATATCCCAATGGGCACTTGCGCCAGTTGAAATAAATGCCGTCACATTTTCCATCACTTTCATCCAACGCACATTCGCACGGTACATATGATTGGTGTCCTCTAATCCATCTATGCTGAATACACAATAATCTAATTTTCCTTCAAGCAATTGGCCAAGCCTGTTCCACCATTGTGCTGTCTTTAATCCTCCGTTGCTATTCAATCCAACCACAAGATCAGGATTGCTTTGTTTGAAATAATCAATTATGAAAAGTAGATCAGGTGCAGATGCAGGGTCACCTACATTGCCGCAAAAGAAAACCTTTTGTAAATTCTTTATTTCTTTTGGCTTGATATTATCTTTGAACCATTGCAATGGAAGACTTTTCAATGTGATATACGGATTCAATTTATCTCCATACACATTTCTCGCACACATTGGACAATTTGCGTTGCAAAGACTCGTTGGCTCTATGTGAATTTCTTTGACCGTATCTAGCATTAAACTATTTAATACTAGTTTCTACGCATTTTAGATATTTCTTCGGCGCCTTCTTGATCCCATATTGGCACAAGATTGCTTTTATGCATAAGTCCTATGCCTAATAATTTTCTCTCACCAGAGTATTGTTGCTCTGACTTTTTGTTGCCACCCGAGTTCACAGGGATCTTGTCTGATGTCTTGGGGTAGTTAGGGTCTGTTTTGTACTCAGGCGGCTCGTATCCTGTAAATTTTTTAGAACTTTTTTTAAGAGTATAGTTGTCCAAGCCTTGCGATTGCAACCATTCTTCATGATTGGCTTGTGCTTCACGATTCCTACGGCTATTCTCAATTTTCTTTTTCATTCTTTTTGCTAATCTTAATTGGATATAACCCATATTTATATTATAGCATTATGGTAAATTATTGTCAACTATCGCAGACCAAATAATATCCTTGTATTTTGGATTGGTACTCCATGCAGTAATACCATCTAGAAGCCTTTTATAGTCCCATTTGGTGTCCTCTATCTGTTTGGCTCTTTCCGTTCGAAACTTCTCATAGGCAGGATGACTATTCAAAATTCTAATCATGTCCTTTACACTATCACATTTGGTATCATACTTCTTAACACCAAAATTTGCATCAGGCAGATCCAAAGGCTTCATGTGAGGGGTGCTCATGTCCCAAGTCCTGACACCAAACAATGCATTTCCTTCTGTTGCAAATCTACTTGTACCCCAGGCACTTTCAATTCCTGCCATTGCTATAATCATTGATGTAGGCACTCTACTTTTTCTATCTGTGGTGAAGTTCAAGAAGTCAACACACTTTCCTGTTGCTTGAATAAATGATTCTTTACTATTATAATCATATTCAGGTTGTACTAATCCGAGATATATTACTTCTGCGACTTCTTTTTTATGAAATTCTTTCTCTATGTCCTTGATCACTTTCTGATTTGGATTGAATGTGCCATACCAAAACGAACCACCCACAATCAAGGTTGTGATTAATAGAGTGAGTATTATTAATTTGATATATGTTTTAATTCTAATCATAATTTAATTAGTGGGCCGAGATTTTAATGCATTGGCCTCTTCGACACTTTGGGTACTCGAGCCCACTAAGTTAAATTTATACTGCAACTTTTTGCTCTGTTGCTGTCTGCTCTGTTGCTTCATACTTAACTTTGTATTCTGCTTCGGCATTTCTCATAGCATTGTTCCAATCTGCTTTTGACAGACCTGTAAACCTTGTTATGATACCATCATTCATAATCTTGAATGATCCACATAATTTGTGTGAGCCATCATCTGCTATCTTATGCACTACACCAGTAGCCTTACCATCAGCATTCTCTCTGCCCATGATATACATGTAGTTTCCTGATCTGCCTCTCCACTTATTATTTGTTTGTGTATCCTCTTGGCATCTCGACCTTACTTGATCTAGAACCAAACTCGCTTTTGCTGAACATTTATACATAATGTTTCTCCTTTGTTACCACTAGTATACATGGTAATGGTATTTCCGTCAACCAGGTGTAGAATGGGCAATTTATGGAGTTTCTAAGCCATCATCTTGCCAAGTTCGGAGGTATCAACACTTTCAAGGCTATCAATTTCGATAAGCCATGATATCAAGGGTGTGTATCCAAAATATTGATTCCAAGTCACTTGGTAGTCTTGCCGTTTTTGATGTCCTTTGACAATGCTTAACCAATTGTATATGACATCACTTCGCCCCATTTCCCATAACTGTTGTAAGGCTAAAAGATTTTTTTTATTTACAACCATGTCATTTTGCAACTTAGGATTTGCAAATAGGATTTCTCTTTGGAACTCCTGGTGTTTGCCAATTATTTTTCCATTAGGCGGATTGCCATGCAGACCTACATAATGGTCTCTCAATTGCCTACATTCCTGAAAGTATATTTCTGGCATTTCAGGACTAATAAAAAAATGTTTAACATTGTGTAATCCACCATATGCAGAATATGTCTTATTATCGTACCAAGTGTACCATTTGCCTTCATGAAATATAAGATTTGGTTTTTCTTGTCCTGTGAGATAGGATTTATTTTTATCGAACTCGGGTGCAAAATGAACATAATCTGCTCTAAGATTTATTTCGCCTCCATTTTTATACATGAAATTTGGGTCTGAATAAACTTTCTCCCAATGTGGAAGTTCAAGATTCCAAATATCAAGATTATAATTATGTGTTTTGGCATAATCGATTGCAGGCAAATACTCTAAATTGGCATCTCCATTGGTGGTAGGTGCCGAAAGCACAAGTACCAATGACTCCCATTTGAGCCCTAATCTTTCACTAAGTTTCAATATGGTATGACTGTCCGAGCCACCAGAATAAAAAAGATTCTGATCACTTGCAAATAACTTTTTAAGGTATTCGGACTTGTAATCAAAATCATTTCGGATTTTCATTCCTGCAAGATTGCAAAATATGTCATTGTGATAATTGAATTCCACATGACTATTTTCTGCTCTGGCAACGTCAAAGGCTTTCCATACGTTATCTACGTTGGTATCACCTATGGTGTAACCCGCAAACATATTACTGCCAATGTGTTTCTGAATCCTGAACTATCTCTAGTTGTTTCGACCAGGAACCATTAGGTCTCTTCAGTTTGCGATCTTCTCTGTAATCTGTAAATGCTTTATTATTTGACACATCCATCAATATCTCCCCCATGGTCTCTACATCAATATTTTTGCCTATCACAGTGGCCATCATTATTGGCAATTCGGTTGATACTTCACAGGTTCCTTTTCCTGACTTCATATATTTTAGACTTTTGCCTTGATTGTTGATCATGGCTTCGACATCTCCGCCTAAAATCCCTTTCAAGATAGCACCACTATTTTTGTAAGGCACCAATACAATGTCATTACCCAGTATCTTGTAAAGCAACTTTGTGTCATATCCTTTGCCATGTCCCACAGTCAAATTTTTTGTTTTATTACTTGCATTGTTGATCTTACAGATGTACATCGGTTGCTGGTACTCCACCAATAAGAAATTTTCCTTATCATGATATAAATTTTGTTTGTGAACCTGATTGCTTGAAAATACCATTATAGTTGGCTCTGTTGAATCTTTAAAGATTTTTACTGCTTGGCTTACCTTTCCGATATTTTCATATTTGATATCATATCCCTTTGCTTCAAGGCCGTCTTTGTACATGAGAGTCCTAGCATTATATGACCCACCTGCCTTTCCGTTATTGATCAATGTTATTGTTTTGAGGTCTGCTTTGGCATGATTGTACACCATCATGTATGCAAATGTAACAATTAGCACTATGAACACTGTTACCAAGTTATCTTTCAAATTAAGTTTCATTTTTTTTCTCCTATATTAACCATTGTCTTAAAAACACCCCTTCTATGTCATTTCCTAAGATGAATATGAATATCAGAGGCACTGTTTCATATTTTCTCAACAAGTATCCTATACAACCAAAAATGACCAAACAAATTGTATAAAATGTTAATCTATAATCTAAAAAACCTATATATGTGTTTAATAATAGCATACCAATCGACAGTAGAGCAATCATTATTTTTTTCTTATCAGCAAAGCACTTCAAGATTACTTTTGCTAAAGGCCATGCCACTATGACTCCAACAATGTTAGCAAACACAAACCAAGGCACAATTTTTTTGAATATCACGTCTGCATTGTTTGTTACGTTGTCAAATTGGTAAGGAGACCAACCTGCATCTACCAGTAAACTATAAAGCACAATTTCGCTCCCTGTGATTGGTATTCCTATCAACAGAAGAGGCAACATACTTGCAAACTGTCCAGAATTATTTGCAGTCTCACTAGCGACTATTAATTTGCCAGGGTTGTTTGGGTGGAGTTTTTTTTCGTACGAGTAACTGGCATTTGTTGATAAAACTGTGCTGACACCAGGCACGAAGCCACAGAGGTATCCTATCACACCACCACGCAGGCTACTTTTCACACACTTACGTTTGAAATATTCCAACACAGCCATGAATTTTAAATCAATGGCAGGCATGAATGCACTGCTTTGTGATGAGGTATACATTTTAGTAATTGTTGGAACAACTAAAAAACCTATCAAAACTGGAATCAAGGGGATTCCAAATTGCATGTCTTCGATGCCAAATGTAAAACGGAATTCCGTGGATACATCACTTTCACCAGGCAGACTCAAAGCAAATCCAAGTAAGCACATAGATGCGTTAGCGAGAATATTTCTTTTGTTATAAACAACTAAACAAAAAGCAATGATGAATATGTACAGATAAAATTTTGTAGTATTGCTGAAAAAGATCGTGATATGATCAATCAAAGCCGACACAAGTCCATATGAAAGAGCCACCGCCATGATACTCCCAATCACACTGCCAATGGCACATATTCCAATTGCCAACTTTGCCATCCTGTGTTTGTTAAATTTTGTTCCTTCGATAACGGCAGGGAGGCTGTTTGTTTCTCCCGGGAAGCCTAGGTACACAGCAGGTATTGTGCCTGTGAATTGAACCATGCTGGCCAGAGACATGTAAAACAATAAAAGTTGGATCACATCAAAGTTCATTAACAATGGAGTGGCCACTATCATTGCAACAGTCACTCCTGCTCCTGGAACTATCCCTGTGACTGTTCCTGCAAATAATCCAATTACAACTGCGATAAGTTCGCTCATATAATATTATAAATGTTTTTACTATTGTTAGCAATGAAAATGCATACGGAAGGGCGTTCTTTACAGTAAAGAGCAACGGCTCAAGCGTCCTTTTTTTCCGACGTCATCAGGATGATGGCGCTACAAATCTACTTATTTTAAATTTGCCAGGATAGCGGCTTCTTTGGCCTTAGATTTTTCTGCTTTGATTCTGTTTTCTTCTTCAATCTCTTCTGTAGATTTAACCTTTTCGGGCTCCAACTTGGTAGGTTTCTCTATTGGAAGTCCACCATTGTCAAACCACCTGTCGTCGGCAGTCACCGTGCATCGACTATAGAACCTAGTGGTCTCACCGTGAATATTTTTACGTTCAATTAATCGACGTTTGGAATACAGTTTGCCATTATAGGCGGTACCATCTGCCTGCCTCATGGTTTGACCATCCTTGAAAATACTACCATAAACTCTGTCTATCATGATATATTCGTCACCGTCATCATCTTTGTGCTTCTTTGCTTGATTGTATCTTTTTGGCAACTGATGTATGTCATGAGGCACAGATGTATAAAACATATTTGTGTATGAATGCAACTTTTGTTTTTCAAAAGCACTTGGCTTTCTGGTGATATTACCTAATTCTTCTAAAAGTTTTTTTGTTTTTTCGCTTGGCATAGAATAGCACACACCAGGACAGGCTTGTCCAGACTCGCCTTCGGCGTAGGACTGTCACCCCACCTCCGGCTTTCAAATACATCATCGACGTAAAGCGTCTCCAAATGAAGATTACAAATGAGGACTGGCTTTGACTGCCTCTGGTGAATTGCTGTCTTAATTATACACTAATTAGGTAATTTAGTCAACCACCCCTAACATCTTCCAGTGGTCATCTAATGTATAGGTGTCCAGATCAATGTTGTTTCCACGAACATCTTTAATAGATTTTTTGAAGCCGGCGAGACTATACCTGCGGAAAGGAAGTGCCCAGTTACCTGCTGTTTGCCAGTCGCCTTCGAGGATATGCTTATCCGCATCGTCAATCATGCACAAGGGCATCTGTAATACAAGTTTTGCTGAAATTTTATCATGTAGGTATGCAGTGACTATCTTATTTTGTGGAATCACATGTTCCAGGTGTTGTTTACCCACCATATCCTGAGCTTTGTAATGATAGCCCATCGGAGCCAGTTGTTTTTGCATTGACCTTATGTAGAGCACCAATGATGTTTTGATATGTTTCTTCGTGGCTTGGCTCCATTTGTCATTGAATAGATCAGATTTCATGTGGTCTATGTATTCAGCCAATTCGTCAAGCTCGGGTCTACCTTTAGTTTTAAAATTAATCTCCGGAAGATTAGTAAGGTTTTGGTAATCTATCATTGAACTCCTTTTCACTAATCATCTCTAATTCAACTGCGTCTGCTCCGTCTTCATAATGCTGTTCAACTGCTTTTAGCACATCTCTCCAAGGTAACCCATAGCCATATTCCTCAGTTTTGTTTGACTTAGTAACAAAACATCTGTAATAGCATAACTTATTTGACATATTTGTTGAAGGCAGTTTGTGCTTCTGAGTCCTTGGCTATGTCACCATCTTCCAACTTTAAGGTGACATTTGGCATGTAACTTGGTTCGAACGTACCATCTTCAAGAAGATACAGTTCTCTCAGCATATGTGCCATCGCCACTGGTGCGTCCCAACCAACACCGTTTGCATGTTGCCACTGCTTTTTAGTGGCAGTGTGTATCAACGTAGCACTAGGGCAAACTTTCTTTGCCGTCTCCAGTATCTTAGTCATCCAATCATTGGGTAACCTTTTCAGTCTTTTAGCCTCTTGCCCCATTTGGTATTGTTTCATTAATCCAATAAACAGGCCTTGGTTGATCTCTCCACCTTCTTCGTCACCATACACGTTCTTAATTGACAACAATGCGTCTGTCAAACCAATTGGGCCTGCCATCTTTATTCCCTTGTAGGCATAATCAAAATGTGAGAAGTAATGTTTATTAGGACCACATTTACCTGAACTCTTTCTCACACGTTTAGGCTCTAAATCAATCTCACAAGAGTCAAATACCTGTTGTACCATGTGTGCTGTGACCACTCTCTCCGTTTCTGTTTCACCCATCTTGTATCTATGCAATAGGCATCTGTGTATCTCTTCTGTGCCTGCTCTTAGTATTCCCGAATCGTTTACAATCTCAAATGCTTCTGCATCAAAGGCAGGCTCATCTGTTTCAACTATCGTGACAGGTATTTTATCATAACCTAATAGTGCTAATGATACTGCTCTGTGTTGGCCATCAAAGATGAACAATGTTTTGCTATCAGATCTCCTAACAGCAGATACCGGACAACATACTCTAGGATCAAACTTTTTCATTATGTTCATTACATGCCCAGCTCTCACATCTCTTTGCACAGAGTAATTGAATGCAAAATCCTCTAGCGGATGAGCTTCTGTGCCAAGCGGTAATTTCCTGCCTTTTGCTAATTGGTTTTTAAGATTTACCTTTGATTCTGCTAATTTGGCATTCCAGTTCGGAACATCTTCTGGTGCTTCTTTCTTGACTTCATTTACAACGTCGAGAAGCATTTTCACTTTACTCATAAATTCTCCTATAGATTTATATGCTGTAACCAAGGGCAAATTTCCTACAATAGGATAAACCCAAATTACGTTAAGATTATAGCAGAAAATATAAATTAGTCAACCTACGCCGAACCTTGGGAGTATTCCATTTCACAGGTCGATGCGGCACTTTCAATTGTATAGCCATTAGCACTGAAATCTCTGACCATAGCATTGGCTTTTTCGTCAGCAATTCTCCAGCATTCTTGTTCAGATTGGTAGTATTTCATTGGATCTTCTTCGAACATTGTGCATGGATGTTCTAGTGTGCATATAACAACAAGTACTTTCCACATACAAATAGTTACCTAGTTTTTTTCTTACCTAGGAGATCACGCACAGTTTCTTTGCAGGCATCGTGCCAATACTTGCCACTGTCCCTGAGTTTTTCATTTGCAGAACGTAATTTTTCCAGTTTACGTTCTATCGCTTTAAACTTCCTTTGTTTGAATTCGTTGCCAACTTGTTTTTCCAGTTGATTTAGCACATCGTCGATTGCGGGACAGGTAATGTCAGGAACTTTTGGTGCTTTTTTCCTGATTCGAGACCAATAATTTGTTCGCTTTTGTACTTTCTCCCACATAGACCTTCCCTTGACATTAATATTTAATGCCCATAAGTTGTATGTGATGTGCTACTATAAGTTATGTGTGTGGTAAACTGCGGAGACTTACTTGTTTGGGTGATGCTTTTGCCAGTATTTGCTTTTCTTCATTCCAAGATAGTTTTCACCTGGCTCATAGTCCCACTTGTGTCCGTGATGACCTCTCATGTCTGCATAGGCCATTCTGATTTTAACCAGTAATTTAATTAATGGATTGTGGCTTACTCTCACTTTTGTTTATCGTCCTATCTTTTTCTTTCTACCTAATGGTATTTTTTGTTCCTTGACGAACTGCTCTCCGCCCTTCGTCATCCATTCGATAGTTATCATCTTGGACTTAGAATTGCCTTGATATGACTTCACAGCCTTCTTAAATGAAAGTGCCTCGATCTCTTTGGTTTCCCCAGCATCAGTTATTATAAATTTTCTCATTTTTGGCATATATCTAATTTAGCATAAGATTGACAAAAGGTCAACTTTATGTTTAAATATTATGTAGATGTTGAAATATTTGGAATAAACATCACGGACGTCGGGGCAGTACCGACCACCTCCACCAATTTATTACTTGG
>TARA_B100001115_G_scaffold160071_1_pt1 | contig 17121 bp, 13 predicted proteins | sample TARA_B100001115 | Tara Oceans TARA_B100001115 (sample SAMEA2622652) | marine metagenome | biome: marine biome (ENVO:00000447); feature: surface water layer (ENVO:00002042); material: "saline water (ENVO:00002010), including plankton (ENVO:xxxxxxxx)" | depth 5 m | reverse complement strand
TTCAGGCGGGGAGCTCAAGCACTTGGAAATCGAAGGGTGCTATCTTTCCCGGGAGGGATTCGCATTTTCCCCAGACGACGCTCGCTTCACCCTCCCCTCTGGCCTCAGGCAGAGGGATACGTAGAGTGCAGCCAGTAGGGTTGACGAGGATCACCCTGCTGGATTCCCCTTTACGTCTAATTAGGAGGCCAAAGCTCTGCCCTTCCACCAGTTCCTCGTATTCGATTTCCCCGAAGGACGAGGGGCGCAGAAAACTTCCTTCTCTTGAGAGCCTGAAGGCGATGAGGGAGCGGACCCAATCGCTGAATCCGCCGAAATGCTCCAGTTGACCGTAGTCCAGGGCGTTGAGGTCCCCTCGCAGGTAGGTATTTCTCACCCCCTGCTTGCCTCGCATAAAGTCCTGACCGGCAGCCAGCATAGGGATGCCGGGGGAAAGGAGAGTCAGTCCGATGGCCAATCGAGCCTTTTCCTCAATTCCGGCAGGCGGTTTCCCGTCCTTCCAGTCGGCGGCACGGCACAACCGGTCTACGAAGGCGTGGTCGTCGTGCGACTCGAGGTAGTTTACGGATTGCCAGGGGAATCGGTTTTCCGGGTCGAGCTTGCCTTGGAGCAGGTCGAGGGCGGATCTGGGATCAAGGCAACCTTCATCGACGTAGGAGATAATCCTCTCCCGGCAGGCATCGCTCCACAGGGAGAAACCAGTGGCATTGATTTCAGCCGGCAGTCGGCCCCGGAAGCTCCAGGGTTCGGCGATGAGGATCAGGTTGGGCTTGATTCTCCGCGTTTCCGTCTCGATTTCGCTCAGAAGGTCGATCCCGAGCAATTCGCCGAGGTCGAAGCGGAAGCCGTCGACGTCAAAGGTCCGCACGAGGTATAGAACGCTGTCGAGTACGAGCTTGCGAGAGGGTTCGGATTGGCAATTCAAGTCGTTCCCACATCCGCTGTGGTTAGTCAGCCTTCCCAGTTCGTCGATCGTGAAATACAATTCCCGGTCGAGGTGCCCGAGGTGATTGGGCACGCCGACGTGGTTGTATACGACGTCAAGAATCACAGCCAGACCGGCATTGTGGAAACTTTCCACTAGTTTCCTGAATTCCCGAACCGCCGATCCGTCGAGGGCATTGCCCGCGTAGGCCGAGGCTGGGGCCATGAAGCTAACCGGCATGTACCCCCAGTGGTATTCTTCCTGGCTCAGGGAGTCGAACTCCAGAATCGGCTGAATCTCGACCGCGTTCACACCCAGTCGCCGCAGGTAACAATCTTCCGACTCAAGCCACTTGGACAACCCCGTAAAACCCAGTCTTTCCTCCGCAGTCAGGTCGGCTGGAGCATGGGCCAAAAGGTCGCGCAAGTGGGCCTCTGCGATCACGAGGTCCTTCATCTCCGGAGGAACGAAGGCATCCTTGCCGGCCACGGGTTTGGGTACGGGCATGGCGATCCCGGGACCGTTCCGCCCGGTAGCGGCGAGTGCATAGGGGTCCAATATCCTGACCCGACGAGGCCCGCGCGAGGCATATTCCGGGCCGCTGACTGCGTAGCAGTAGAGGCACCCGCTCGACCTCTCGGGTAGGTCCAGGCTCCAGCTGCCGTCCTCGTTCCTTTCCATAAGATGAGTCTCGGAGGCTTCGCCGTCCGGATCATCGAAGAAGAGAAGTTCGACTTGATGGGCCCGTGGTGCGTAGACCCGAAATCGGCTGCCATTCCCCTCCTCCGCATAGCCGAAGCTACCGGTTGGCCTTTCCCGCAGAAGTCCGTCGAGGCAGGTGGCCTCGGGCACCGGCATGACCCGGAAGCCAACCAAGTCCCTACCCGTGCGGGCGGGGTCGAAAACGAAATTGACTGCCCCGGGGATCTTTTCATTAACACCGGGGAAGGAGTCGGGCGGATCCAGCCAGCGGCCTTCCCGCGTGATGAACTTGAACTCGAATACACCAAGGTGCAGGAGATCCTCCCAGTTCATCCAGAGGCATAGGTTGCCCTTCTCTAGTTCCAGTTTCCAGCATTCCTCGTCCCGGGCCTTTTCCCAGTCATTCCATTCAGAGGCTAGAAAAACCTCCGTTTCCCCCGTCCTGAGAAGGGAGGGGAAGCGTTCCGGTTCGAGCAAAAAAAGGGCTTTTCCTCCAATTTTCGAATAGCCGCCCAGCTTGGCTCGCTCCCACAGGTCAAAAGGCTCGAAGTCCGAGCCCGCCAGTCCTGCCTCGGCGACTAGTTTCATGGGCAAAGTGGAACCGTCCCAGTCTTTTTCAAGGAAGACGATTCCATTCCTGTCGTCTCTTCGCCAAACCTCTCCTCCTCCACTATACACCCAGGGCAATCAAACGAAAGGGGCGGTTGACGCCAATCGAAAAATTTTGCCCTTTTAGGCAATCAGGTTCATCCTTCTAGGTTTCATGGCCAAACCAACAGCGGAACGCATACTCGTCGCCCTCTCGGGAGGGGTGGATAGCTCCGTTGCGGCCGCTTTGCTCAAGAAGCAGGGTCACGAGGTGGCCGGGGTCTACGTCAGGACCTGGGAGAATGAGGAAGACCTGCTGGGCGACTGCCCCGGGGCGCGTGATCTGGCTGATGCGGAAGCGGTTGCCGATTCACTGGGCATTTCCTTCGAGGTGGTTAACTTCATTGACTTTTACCACCGGGAAGTGGTTCTGCCTATGGTTGACGGGTACGCCGTGGGCATTACCCCGAATCCGGACGTGCTTTGCAACCGGGCGATGAAATTCGGGGCCCTGCTCGATCATGCCCGCCAGAAAGGTTTCGATGCGCTCGCTACCGGCCACTATTGCATCCGAAGGGAAGATGCCGTTTCATTGCCCGAGCTTTGGGAGGGCCGTGACAAGAACAAGGACCAATCCTATTTTCTTGCCCGCCTCACAACCCCTCAGTTCGCCGCGGCCCGCTTCCCCTTGGGGAAACTTGAAAAACACGAGGTGCGGGCCATGGCTTCGGAATTTGGGCTGGCGGTGGCCCAAAAGAAGGACAGTCAGGGGATTTGTTTTCTCGGCAAGGTCAAGGTGACGGATTTCCTTTCCAATTTCATCGACGAAAACCCTGGTGAGATCGTAACCACCGACGGCCGGGTCCTGGGTCGGCACTTGGGTCTTCATCGCTATACGCTCGGGCAGCGAAGAGGAATCGGGGTCCCGTCCAATACCGATCATGAGAATTTTGTGGTCACGGGCAAGGACGAGTCGACCAACCGGCTGATCGTGGCTTTCGAAAGTCCGGAGGAATCCACCCTCTGGGGTCGGAAGTATCGAGTGGAGAACCTTTCCTTCCTTTTGCCCGAGCCTCTCGAGGGGGAGCTGGATCTGCTCGGCAAAGCCCGCTATCGCGACCCCTCTACTCCCCTGAAGTTCCGCTCTTTGGGTGATGGCCGGGCGGAGATTGTATTCAGGGATAAACAAAGGGCGCTGGCCCCCGGGCAAGTCCTCGCCTTCTATGACGGCGAGAGGCTCTTGGGTGGTGGTACCTACGCCCTTTCCTCTCAAGGGCGGGCCGACTTGCAGGCACCTTCTTCCCTTTCCGCTTGATTCTGGCCCCTTCTTCGATCAGAACAACATTGTAAGCCATATTATCTCCTAGAACATGCGACTACGCCTATCCAAGAAGACTCGGAAGAAATTGCCCATCGACGAGGAGCAAAGCCCCCTCAAGACCAAGCAGAATCTCGAGGAGCACCTTCAGACGGCGGTGTCCTTTCTCCAGACCCAGCAAAAGGTCCTTCTTCGGACGGTCGAGATTCTTGAGGAAATAGGCCAACTTGCCGCCACCATGAAGGCGGACATCATCCGCTCCATTTCGCTTGAGGACGAGAAGAATTCGAGGGAGAAGTTCAAGAAGCTCAGGCAGGAACTTAAATGGCTTTGCAGCCTGGAGTTCAACCAGAAGCGTCTCTTCAGCCAGAATGGATCCGATTCCTCCTTCAAACTCTTTAAGGACGCTGGGCCGAAGGCCCCGAAGGTCAAGCAACCCGCCGCTCCCCATTACCTAAAGCCTCTGCAGGGTTCGGACGAGGAAGTTAACGCCGAGGAAATTCAAAAGTCTCTTCAGGCACTGCAGGAAATGCTCGGCCAGACCGATGCCGCCGAAACCGATCTACAGACCAGTTTCGAAGCCCTCGCCTCTGATCCGGAGGCCCAAAAGAAGCTCAAGTTCATTGAGGAGCGGGTCAAGACTTGGGTTTCGGACGTCATCGATGGTCACGATGGGCTCTCCGTACAGGCAAACCTTCTCGGCAAGCGGGTAGACGGACTGATCCGGGGAATCCAAGGACTCGATACGGAATGAGGCAATTGCCGCCTTCCTCGAATTCTTCCCCTCAGGAGAAGGGCCGAGCCTTTCTGGGCATTCATTTCGTTCGCTGCGGGGCCTATGGGAGGATTTACAAGACCAAGCGCGGGGATGCCTACTCCGGCCATTGCCCCCGCTGCATGCACCCGGTCAGGGTCCGCATAGGCCCGGGAGGGACAGGCAACCGCTTCTTCAAGTGCTTTTGCCCCTGAGGCGGTCCAGTTGCCTTTGGAGAGCGTTTGGTCGCGGGTATGGAAGAGGTTTTAAGTGAAGGAATTCTCGTCCAGGGCCATGGCGTTGCCTCCGGCAAAACCCCCGATCCCCGATTCCCCGCCGGCACCCTTGCCATGCAGAAACCCTTTTTTTGGGAACTTGGGCTGGATCTGAGTGGTTTTTACCCCGGAACCCTCAATTTATCCGTGGCGCCCTGCCTTTTTATGCCGGGTAACCCAACCCACTTTTTTCCAGGCGTGAAATGGTCTCCTAGCCTGCCGGCTGAGAACTTTTCCTTCTACTCATGCCGGATCAGACCGGCTGGGGAAACTTCCTTCGTCGAGGCCTTGGTCTACTGGCCTCACCCTTCGACCAAACTGGAGTTTCATCAGGATCCTCACGTCATCGAGATCCTGGCCCCCGAACTGCCCGGGGTTGCCTATGGGCATGAAGTGGAGCTTGCACACTATCCCGAAGAAATGAGCTTTGCCATGCCGGAGGCTTGAGGGTTCAGAAACTCTCGCGAGCGAGTCCGTTTTTTTTCAAGTTTTCCTTGTTTTTCTCTCGTATCGCGAATACGAGAGAAAGTCCCCTACTATCAAAACATGAAGAACCCGAGCTTTGCCACCCGATGGAACGTCGATGAGATTGAGGAAAACTATCTCAGATGGCTGAAGGCTCCTTCAGAGATGGAGCCCGAGTGGCAGTACTTCTTCGAGGGCTTCCACCTTGGATATGGCGAAAACGGCGTTGTGGTCAGCGAAACGCAGGCTCCTGCCATGGATGCGGGCCATTCTTCCATCGAGAAGCATGCCCGTCTCTACGGAGCAATCTATGCCTTTCGAGACATCGGCCATACCCAGGCCTCCTTTGATCCCCTCGAACCCGAGGTGGAGGAAAACCCGCGCTTGAGCCTGAAGCGACTCGGATTCGAGCCCTCGGACCTTTCCGAGATCCACTTTACCGGGAACTACCTCGGTGGGGTGCGCATGTCCATCGGCGAGATCCTCGATCGTCTCAAGAGGACCTACTGCGAAAACGTCGGCGTCGAGTACCTTCACATACAGGCTACGGAGAAGAGGCGCTGGATCCAGTCCAGGATCGAGCCGACGGACAACCGCCCCGCCTTCTCTCATGATGAGAAGGTACGTATCCTACGCAAAATCCTGCAGGCTGAGGAATTCGAGAATTTTCTTCATACGCGCTACGTGGGACAAAAACGCTTCTCCTTGGAGGGCGGAGAATCCCTTATAACGGCCCTTGACTCGATCTTCCAGAAGTGCCCCGACGAGGGGGTTGAGGAAATCGTCATGGGGATGGCCCACAGGGGGCGCCTTAACGTCCTGGCCAACGTCATGGGGAAATCTCATGAGTTTATATTCCGTGAGTTCTCGGAAAACTTCGTTCCCGATGGAGCTCATGGTAGCGGGGACGTCAAATATCACCTTGGCTACGAGTCCGTCCGAACCACTTCCAATGGGCAGCAGGTGGTGATTCATCTTTCACCCAATCCCAGCCACCTCGAGGCGGTCAATGGCGTGGTCGAGGGCAAGGCCCGGGCGCGGCAGAGGCTGCGGGGCGACAGTGAGCGCAAGCGGGTTCTCCCCATCTTGGTTCATGGGGATGCCGCCATGGCCGGTCAAGGTGTGGTTGCGGAGGTATTCAACTTCTCCAAGCTCCCCGGGTACCGCACGGGTGGCACCGTCCACGTGGTGGTAAACAACCAGATCGGCTTTACGACGTCTCCTACCGATGCCCGTTCCAGCCTGTACTGTACGGACGTGGCGAAGGCCATCGAGGCCCCCATCTTTCACGTCAATGGAAACGACCCCCTCTCCGTCGCCATGGTTGCGGAAATTGCCCTCGCCTACAGGCAGAAATTCGGCGAGGACGTCGTGATCGACGTCAATTGCTACCGCAAGCATGGGCACAATGAGGCGGATGATCCCGCCTTTACCCAGCCCCTGCTCTACCGCAAGATCAGGGAGATGCCGTCAATATCCGCCCTTTTCTCGGAAGAACTCGTCAAGGCGGGCGAACTGACCAAGGAGGAATGCGGTGAAATTCAGAAGGGCCTTCGCCGCCACCTCGACGCTTCCTTGGAAAAGGTCAAGACGGTAAAGAAATCAAGCACTTTTGAAGGATCGGTGGCGGTTCACCAGATTCCCTTTGACTTCAGTCCGGTGGAAACGGCTGTGCCCAAGAAGGATCTCGACAAGGTGATTATGGCCCTTTCGACCTGCCCCGAAGGATTCAACCTGAATCCCAAGATCAAGCGCCAAGTCGACGCCAAGGCCAAGAACTACAAGTCGGGCCAAGGAATCGACTGGGGTTTGGCGGAGCTCCTTGCCTTCGGTTCCCTGATGCTGGAGGGAACTCCCGTGCGGCTCTCGGGCCAGGATAGCGAGCGGGGAACCTTCAGCCACCGCCATGCCGCCTGGTACGACTCTAAAGACCGCTCCCGGTACGTTCCTCTGCTCAACATGGAGGACAGGCAGGGTAAGTTCTGCGTCTATAATTCTCTCCTCTCGGAAGCCGCCGTGCTCGCCTTCGACTACGGGTATTCCCTGGACTACCCGAGCATGCTCGCGATCTGGGAGGCCCAGTTCGGTGACTTTGCCAATGGGGCTCAAGTCATCATCGACCAGTTCATCATGAGCGCGGAAGACAAGTGGGGAGCCGTTTCCGATCTCGTTCTTCTCCTGCCCCATGGTTTTGAGGGGCAAGGCCCTGAGCACAGTTCAGCCCGCCTGGAGCGATTTCTCCAAGGTTGCGCCGAGGACAACGTAGTGGTGGCGAACCTTTCCACCCCTGCCCAGTACTTTCATGCCCTCAGGCGCCAGAAGAAGAAGGAATTCGCCAAGCCCCTCATCATCATGTCGCCGAAGAGCTTACTCCGTCACAAGCAGTGCGTATCCGAGCTCAAGGAATTGACCAAGGCGACGTTCGAGGAATTCATCCCCGATCCTGCTCCTCCCGCCCGTCCCGATACCCTCGTCATGTGCTCGGGCAAGGTTTACTACGATCTGCTCGAGGCCCGGGAGGGAATTCGTTCCCCCAAGGCTTCCATCCTTCGTGTGGAACAGTTCTATCCCTTCAATAATGAAAAGTTCGAAGCCCTGACCAAGCCCTTTGCCAAGGCCAAGAGGGTCGTCTGGTGCCAGGAAGAGCCAGAAAATATGGGGGCTTGGTCCTTTTTGGCTCCGCTTTTGGAGGAAGGCCTGGGTCGCAAGCCCGAGTACGTGGGAAGAACGGCCACCGCCAGTCCCGCGACCGGTTCCCTTACCCTCCATAAAATGGAACAAGCCGAGCTCGTCGCCCAAGCCTTGGGTGCCGAGATGGACAAGGAAACCTCCTAACCCTCTTTTATCATGCCAATTGAAGTCAAGATTCCCGCCCTCGGCGAGTCGATCAGCTCCGGCGTTCTTTCGAGCTGGAAGGTCGCGGAGGGTTCCTACGTCGAGGTCGACCAGCCAATCTATGAGCTGGAGACGGACAAAATCACCCAGGAGGGACTGGCCGAGGTCGCCGGGGTTATTTCCTTTCTTGCCAAGGAGGGAGATGAGGTGGAAATCGGGGCCAGCATTGCCAGTATCGATGATGCTGCTTCCAAGCCCGCCGCCGAGAGCCCACCGGAGGAAGCCGAAGCTCCTCCTGCGAAAGAGCCCGAATCCAAGGAAGAGCCCGAATCCAAGGAAGAGCACGAGCCCCTGCCTAAGGAGCAGCCCGCATCTGCGGCCAAGGAGGAGCCAGTTGCTCCAGTGAAGGCCAAGCAGGATGCCCCTCCCCATTCGCCAGCCGTGCGCAAGGTTTTGGCCGAGACGGGGATCGATCCGGCCACCGTAAGCGGAACGGGCAAGGGAGGCAGGCTAACCAAGGCGGACGTCCTGGCGGTTGCCGAAGGCTCCTCCAAACCCCCTAGCTCGAAGGATGCGGCCAAGACGCAACCAGTCCATACTCTCTCTCCCGAACCGGAGGGCAGGAGTACTCGTCGGGCGCTTTCTCCCATCCGTCGCAAAATCGCCGCCCGCCTCGTCGAGGCCCAGCAGACCGCGGCCATTCTATCCACTTTCAATGAGGTCGACCTGTCGGCTGTAATGGCCCTGCGCAAAAGGCATCAGGATGCCTTCGTAAAGCAGCACGGCGTCAAGCTCGGGTTTATGTCCTTCTTCGTAAAGGCCGTGGTTCATGCACTCAAAGCCGTGCCGGGACTGAACGTGAGGATCGAAGGGTCCGACCTGATCGAGAACCACTACTTCGACGTGGGTGTGGCTGTAGGCACGGAAAAGGGCCTTGTGGTCCCCGTCCTTCGCGACTGCGACGCTCTTTCCTTTGCCCAGATCGAGCAGGGTATCGTGGAATACGCGGAAAAGGCTCGGTCGGGAGGGATTACCCTCGAGGACATGCAGGGCGGGTGCTTCACCATTACCAATGGCGGAATCTACGGATCCATGCTATCCACCCCCATCCTCAATCCCCCCCAGAGCGGTATCCTCGGCATGCACGCGATCCAGGAAAGAGCCGTGGTTCGGAACGGCGAGGTGGTGGCCCGCCCGATGATGTACCTCGCTCTATCCTACGACCACCGCGTGGTCGACGGCAAGGAGGCGGTCACCTTCCTGGTGCGCATCAAGGAGGCGATCGAAGACCCGGCTCGCCTAGCCTTGGGGATTTAAGTCATGGGAGCGGAGCAGGAATTCGACGTAGTCGTGATCGGGGCCGGTCCTGGAGGCTACGTCTGCGCCATCCGTTGCGCCCAACTGGGCATGAAGACTGCCCTAGTGGAGAAGAACCCACGCCTTGGCGGGACCTGCCTGAACGTCGGATGCATACCCAGCAAAGCCCTTCTTCACTCCACGGAGATCTACCATGAGCTCAAGCATGGGGCCTCCGGTCATGGTATCGTTGTCAAGGCGATCAGTCATGATCTCGAAGCCCTTATGAATAGGAAGGACTCCATAGTCGACCAGCTCGGCAAGGGCGTAAAGGCCCTGGTCTCCAAAAAGGGCGTATCGGTCGTTCAGGGAACCGCTCGTCTTCTCGGCAATGGCCAAGTCGAGCTCACCGGAGAGAAGGGTAAGGAGGTGATCAAGGCCCCGGAGATCATTCTCGCCACCGGATCGAAGCCGGTCGAGCTCCCTTTCCTGCCTTTCGACGGCAAGAAAATCGTTCATAGCGACCATGCCATCGCCTTTGACAAGGTCCCCCGCAAAATGGTGGTGGTAGGTGGAGGAGCCATCGGACTCGAGCTGGGCTGTGTCTGGTCCAGGCTGGGAGCGGAGGTAGTCATCGTGGAGTTTCTTCCCGAGATTTGTCCCCAACTGGACCCGGAGGTGGCCAAGGCGGCTCGCCGTATCTTCGAGAAGCAGGGCCTCTCCTTTCGTCTCTCGACCAAGGTGTCCTCAGCCCGCTCGACCAAGACCAAGTCCGTCCTCACGCTCGAGGGCGGCCAGGGGTTCTCTGAAATCGAGGCCGACCGGGTACTCGTTGCGGTCGGAAGAGCCCCCTGCTCGGATGGTCTCGGGTTATCTGAGGCTGGGGTCGAGCAGGACGAAAAGGGCCGTGTCACCGTCGATTCATCCTTTTCCACGAGTCTTTCCGGGGTTCGAGCCATCGGCGACCTAATCCCCGGTCCCATGCTCGCCCACAAGGCGGAGGAAGACGGCGTTGCTTGTGCGGAAATTCTCGCCGGCCAAGCCGGTCACGTCGATTACGACATGGTTCCGGGCGTCGTGTACGTAGATCCGGAGATTGCCAACGTGGGCCTCAGCGAGGCCCAGGCAAAGGAAAGGAAAATCCCGACTCGGTCGGGCTCCTTCCCCCTTGCCGCCAACGGTCGGGCCATAGCCACCGGGGCTACCGATGGCCTGGTCAAGGTCGTTGCCCATGCCAAGACCGACCGCTTGGTCGGTGTGCAGGTCGTTGCCCGTGGAGCGTCCGAGCTCATTGCCTCGGCTGTGGCCCATATGGAATATGGCGGATCGGCCGAGGATTTGGCCCGGACCATCCATGCACATCCTACTCTATCGGAATCCCTCAAGGAGGCGGCCCTTAGTGCGGACGGACGAGGCCTGCACAGCCTCTAGGTTTGACTAGCGGCCCAGTTCCTTGATGGGAAGAGCTTGCCGTATCTCGTTTCGATCCAGCCACCAAGCTTCGCTTGCCTCGAAACGGTAGATCCCGTCAAAAAGATCATCCCCTTTCTTCGCTTCAGCTTGCTCGATTTGCCTTTTGCGCAGTTCGCCCACCAAGATGACCACGGCACCGTCGGGGTCGGTAAAGCGCAACTGGAATTTGCCCGAAGTAAGGAGAAACCTCTTGCCGCGCCGGACGTCGTCGATCCGGCGGATTTCGATGGTGGACCCAGCGATTTGAGCAACTTCCACCCGGCCCAGTGCCTGGCCGTTTTGACTGAATAGGAAGCAGGAGGCGGGCTTCCTGACGCTTTGGGTCCAAGAAGCGGGTTTTTCTCTGGGCCGATCTCGCTTCTCGAGTGTCTGCCGAGCAGACGGCTGGAGGTTAAGTAGTTTGTCTTTCTTCGCCAGAGGTCTTTCCAGATCCGTCGGATGGGAGGACTCTTTGGCGCGAAAGGTTGACAGAGCAGCCTTACGACCAAGGAGGGCCAGTTCACCCTCGCTACTCTCTAGACCGATGCCAGTCTGAGTGGGAGCAGCGCCCGCTTCGGGCTCCAAGGGAGGAAGGAATGCGCTGCTGTCGATGGTTCCGGGCTCTCCGCTGGCGGGGGCCCGTATAGCGAGAGCCAAGTCGTCTGCTTTCGCCGAGTCGCTATCGGAAAAGGCATCTGCGAGCGAAAAGGACTCGGACTCCCGAACGCTCTGGTTCAGGGTCTCGATATCCGCCGCGGTGCGGCCTGCTAGGAGCTTCGCACCCGCCTTGTCGGCTTCCTCGCGGAGCGCGTCGATCACGACCGTCTCCTCGATCGCTTGGGCGTCATCCGGCAACACGATGGCGACAGTGTCGTCGGATTGGGCGTATTGCTCGCTAAGGTGCTTGCCCTTGGCAACGATGATTTTTTGCTCTTCATTCTCCTCACTGCGCTTCCGAGACTTCTCCTTGTCGTTGACCGCCGATGCGATCTGCTCTGTCTCACCCTCTTCCATGAGGCCCGGAGCCCACACAAGTAGGGCGGCGCATGCGGCTGCCGCGAGGGGGCCCCAGAAGGTGGGCGTGGCAAGCAGGCTGCGTTCCGGAGGGTCGGTTGCTTCGGCGGTCTCGGCCTCTCCATCGCCCGCTCGGGAAAACTCGAGGCGAGTTTTGCGGTCTGCGTCCAGCTCCATGCCTTCCACAATTGCGGGGATGGTTTGGCTGCATGCATCCTCCAGCAGCCCGAGCGTGCTCCTCAGGTCATCCCGAGCGCTTTCCCATTGGGGGTCTTCCTTGCAAAGCCTCTCAATTTCGATTCGCTCCTCGGGGCTGGACTCATTGAGCAGGTAGTCGATCAAGCGTCCCTGGTCGGGTCCTTTATTCTCTCTTTCACTCATGATGAGAAGCCCTCCGCCTTCAGCTCAAACGCCAGACTCTTGATGACAGTGTGGAGCTTGTAGCCGACGTTGCTCACGCTCAATCCGCTTTTCTCGGAGATTTCACTGTAGCTCATTCTTTCTTCGAATTTCATCCTAAGCAGTTCCCTCAAGTCCTCAGGAAGCATGGAGAGAGCGTGACGGACTCTTCCGCAGGTCTCCTCCCGTTCCAGACGGTTTGCCGGGTTATCCTTCTCTTTGTCGCTTGATTGGTCCAGAAAATCCATCTGTTCCTCCTCTCCTGCAGTTTGCAGTCGACCATACTTGCGCAGGTGACTGATGCACAGGTTTCTAGTGGTGCGGTATAGCCACGCCTTGGGTTCGCGGATCTTCTGTTCATCCCCGAAGAAGCGAGTGAAGGCCTCCTGAACCATATCCTGAGCTTCCTCGCGATCATTGAGGGTCTGGTAGGCATAGATCATAAGGGGTTTTTCGAGCTTCTCGAACCATTCCCCGAGGCGACTTTGCCCCTCGGTGGAAGGATTCGGTGAACCGGCCGAATCAGCTTGTTCTGCCATCTTGAACTATCGTTGTCGCTATGCATCTAAAGGGAAAAGACGCAAGGCCGTGTAAAAAATTAGATTTTTTTATCAAAAATTTCATTCCCCGAACATTTCCTTGGTCCGCTTTAGCCCGATTTCAAGGGTTTCGGAAGGCTTTCTGGCCCACCATTGCTCGTTGAAAAGTTCCAGGCTCACCGTTCCATCGTAGCCGATTTCGCGGAGAATATCGATTTCGGCCCGCAAGTCGATGCATCCGTCTCCCGGCATTACACGGTCCGGGTCGGTTTGTGTTCCCGCCGCCTTGTCGGGAGCGGCGTCGTCGATATGGTAATGGCTGATTTTCTCCGCCGGGATGGTCCGCAGGTCTTCTTCAGTGGAGCCGCTGTTCCAATTGTGAAAGGCATCGAGGATAAGGGTGGCGTCCGGATCGCCTGAGTCTCGCACGATTTCCCATGCCTGACGGAGGGTGTGGACCGACTTGAAGAAACTGATGTATTCGAAGGTAGGTCTGATTCCCTCCTGCCGCCCGATTTCAAGCAACTCGGCATATCTCTCGGGCAGGTGAGAAGTTTCCTCCTTTTCGAGCGGTGGCGTGGCGACGATGAAGGGTGCTCCAAGCCTGGCCCCGAGGGCGAACCTCCTGCGGGCCTCGTCGAGGACAAGCTGGTGTTCCCATCCCTCGAAATCCCCCCATTGACGCATCGCGATGACGGAGGGAACGATGAGCCCGTGGTCGCCGACCGCCTTCTCGACGTCCGAGACTTCCCCCCCGCGAGCCACGTGCTCCCAAACGTCATTGAGCCATAGCTCGATCCCGTCATAGCCGGCTTCTCCCACGAGACGGATTTTATCCAGGAGAGGTTGTGGCTTGATGGTGCTTGTGTTCAGGCAGTAGATCACGGAGGAAAGGTATGGGCTCTGGAAGGTCGCGAAATCTCAAGCCCTAATCGAACTTAATGCCAAGGCAAGGGAATAGTGAAGCCATGTCCCTCAAAGCCTTTAAGAAATTCGGAGGCGAATCCCTCAGAGAACCTCACAAAAGCCTATGGCTATAGATCCTCCAGAGGGAGCCGGTTCTCGAAGCACGGGGATTTTCCATCCTTGTCGCGGGAACGGCTTCTTACTCTGCGGGAGGTTTGATCGATCGAGCTGTCCAGCCGCTTGATCAACTCCTCCACTCTCATGGCGGCGGCTCCGTTCTGATAGGCGCAATTCCTAATCAGTACGTCGTTGGTCGCGACCACGATGTTGCCGGGCTCCTTGGACGCCATGAGCATACGCTCGATGATCCCATCCGCCCCTTCCGAGGAGGATGAATAAATCACGGCGTAGTCTTGCATACCGCCATGACTGGAAAGGTCGGGCCTGACTCCCCGCCCATCAAAGACTACCGTTAGACGGATTCCTTCACCCGCGGGCAAGGGCTCGAGCATGCGGAGCAGGCTCTCGCGGGCTTGGTTCCGGTCACGGGACAGCTCCTGCGCCAGCTCGTCAATGGCGTACAGGGCGTTGTTTCCGTCCACGATGAGATGTTCTTGCATTTTCTTTTGATTCCCTAGACAAGACCTATTTCATATTTTCGCGTCTCGCAATTTCCAATCACGATTTTAATTTCTCATGAGTCTGGCTTTTCTTTATCCAGGTCAAGGTTCCCAGTCCGTCGGCATGGGGGCCGAACTATTTGATCGTTTTCCCGACTGCGTAGAGATGGCCGAGCAGGAGCTGGGATACTCCCTTGCCCGGCTCTGCCTGAATGATCCCGATGGCAAGCTGGGCCAAACCGAGTTTACCCAGCCTGCCCTGTACATGGTAAGTTATCTTCAAGCCCAGGCTCTTCTCGAGTCGGGTTGTTCGCCCTCCTCCGCGGCCGGACATTCGGTGGGCGAATTCGCCGCCTTGGCCACGGCCGGTGCAATGAGCTTCCCGGACGGGCTGCGGATGGTGGCCAAGCGGGGAGAGATCATGTCCAAGGTTCGTGGTGGCGGCATGGCGGCCGTCATCGGGCTTGAGGAAACACTTATCCGAGAGACCTTGGCTTCTGCCTCGGCCGATGAGATTGACTTGGCGAATTTCAACTCCCCCGGCCAGATTGTGATATCCGGCCCGGCTGCCCGGATCGAGGAAACGCTGGAGCCCTTGAAGGAAGCGGGTGCCAGGATGGTCGTTCCCCTCAAGGTAAGCGGCGCCTTTCATTCCCGCATGATGGAGGGCCCGGCTGAGGAATTCGGGGTTTTCCTCGAGCAGTTTGAATTCTCAGAACCCGAGCTGCCCGTATATTCTAACGTGGAAGCGGCTCCCTATCCTGATGCCGCTTCCATTCCCCGACTGCTCGTGCGTCAAATTCACAGCCCCGTGCGCTGGACCGAAACCATTCTCGGCATGAGTGGCGCCGGCGCTTCCGAATTCGAGGAATGCGGGCCTGGTTCTGTCTTGACGAAACTTCTTCGTCAAATCGTCTAAGGGAGGGAAATTCCCGCGCCATACGTCTTGATCGGGCCAATCCTGCGGCGTCTTCTTTATTTTTATCGTTTAGGACGGAAAAATCAGAAATCAGGCTTATTTTTTATTGGTTTTAATGTCCTTTCATTCAGTTACTTATGCAATCAGTCCACATTTATGTTTGTTTTTAGGTAACAAATCCCAGACAACTGCTAAGTACTAGTGAACTTGTTTTAGTCCTATAGCACACAGCCCACCAACCTATTTTCGAGAAGTCTTCCCGTCAGGGGAAGGTTTTTTGTGTGCCCGGAAGAGTTCCTGCGAGGGAGTTTCCGTCTCTGTTTTTCCCCGCTCTTTCGCCTTTTTCATTACGCGCGCAGGCTAGCGCTCGCACATTAAATTTAAATAATAGTCTCCAACTATACGCAAAAGCATGAAGACACAACGCACACGCAAAAAATCATTCAACCTCAGCCTCGCCTCGTTCCGACGGAACGCGAATGGAGCGACCCGGTTAGCCGCCTTCCTCGTCGGTCTCGCCTTCCTCGGGTCTCCCATCGTCGAGGCGACCGTGGAGAAGGGAGCCAAGCTTCAGGGAAGCAAACTTCAGGACGACACTTCGCTCCTGAGATTCACTACGCACAAGGCGATCAAGTGGAGTTCGGCCGACTTTGACCCTTCCACCTACGAGCATCCTACGGGTAACCCAACTCGCTTGAAGTTCAAGGCAGCGGGCGATTACTTCATCTCCTTGACCGCTCCCATAGTCGAGGGACCCAACGGCAATAACGGCAAGCGTTCTCAGCAGGAATTCGTGATAGCCAAGAACGGGACCGTTCTCGACGTGGGAGCCGCCCGGTCCACCTACATTCGACACGACTCCGGTCACGGTGAAAGCTCCGGGCACACCGCCGTTCTGTTGCGTGGAATTTCGGCCAACGATTATATCGAGATTATGACCAAGCGGGTCCACAATCAAAACCATCATGATACCTTTCTTGGCCTAAGCACCCTTTTTGTGGAGAAAGTCGAATCTTCACGGACGATCTTTTCTGCCACCGCCACTCAGGTGGTTGCGGGTGCCAATCTCAACGGCAATTCAGTTTCGCCTCTTAAATGGACTGAAGGAGCGAAGGATTCAGGCTTCACCCACAGCGATTCAGCGAACAGTCACAACATCACCTTGGATACGGCCGGTAAATATTTGGTCTATGCGAACATTCCTTTGGACAGCACGACTCAGAGATCATCGGTCAAGATGGTGGTCAAACTTGGCGGAACTCAGGTTGCGGGCGGCGAAGCCAGTCAAGGTTACATTCGCTATGCTGATGCAATACGCGATTCATCCATTCACTGGGCGGGCTTGGTCACGGCTACCTCCGCCAATCAAATTCTTACCATTGAGGTGGGAAAGGATGGAAATGCTGGGTATGTTGATATCGGAGGGGAAAAGGCAACCTTGTTCATAGAGAAGCTGCCAAACGCAAATTCAGTTTTTGCCGCTACCGCTACTCGACTCGTAAGCGGTACCAACTGGAACCCCACTTCCGAGTCGGACGTGCAATGGGCTGCTCAAGAAACCATTGACGCTGCGAAATTCACCCATTCCACCTCTTCCGATTCGCATAAAATTTTCGTGGATGGAGCAGGCGATTATCTTCTTATCTATAATGATTCCTTGAGCGGGACCGTTACCCGGGCCAATCCCAAGATGAAAGTCAAGGTAAACGGGGTAGCCTTGGACGGAGCCCTCACTACATCCCACTACATTCGGAATGCAAGCGGGCACGTTCGCTCTTCCGGTTCCATCGTGACCATTCTTTCCGGTCTGAATGCCAATGATTACGTCTCCGTGGGTGTCTCGGCGGAAGCTGCCGGTGGCACGATCAATGACCATAAGCCCGCCAAGATCACCTTGATCAAGAAGCCAACTGTCGCTAGCCCCGTTATCACCACGACGAGTTCGACCAGTGCCAGTCCGATCAACGTCAGCGTCACCTTCAAGCAGGACGGGGTACCTACCTCGGTTTCCGGATTCGACGTAAGCGACGTCATCGTCACCAATGCGACCAAAAGCAATTTCGCTGGTTCGGGGCATACTTACACCTTTAAGCTTACACCCACGGCCGACCCTG
>TARA_B100001115_G_scaffold131822_1_pt1 | contig 17221 bp, 8 predicted proteins | sample TARA_B100001115 | Tara Oceans TARA_B100001115 (sample SAMEA2622652) | marine metagenome | biome: marine biome (ENVO:00000447); feature: surface water layer (ENVO:00002042); material: "saline water (ENVO:00002010), including plankton (ENVO:xxxxxxxx)" | depth 5 m | reverse complement strand
TTGCGAAGGAATTGAATGTATTCAAAGTGATGAAAGTAGATGTTGTGTTGAACAAGTTGGGCAGGCGCCGGGCATGATCATGAGAAGTAATTGGAACAACGCACTAGTGGAATCCGTATTGTACGATGGACCTCGCACGTGGATGACCTGGGAGCTGCAGGACAACGTCTGCGCCGCCGCCAACCGTAGTACACCTGGTTCGAGGAGTTCGTCCTCGGGGTGCAGCTCGCCCGGCTGCTCCAACCCGGCGTCTTGCGCCCACAACCACATTGTGACGGATATGTGCACCGACAGCGGCTGGAGCAGCCAGGGCTTCACTCACGTCTCCGGGGAAGTGGACAGCTGGGCTTCTTGGGGCGGGCTGGGGTACATGTGCGCGTACAACGACTGCTCGTACCAGGTGAAGATCAATAACGAAGGCGAGCAATATCCGGACCAGCTCCGGCCTGGTCGCAGTATTATCAACAGCGGAGACTTTGTGTTCTGTGGCCCCGCTCCCTGCACAGATGTAGATACTCCATATGCTGGTTGTATACCACAAGAACCCACCGATCCAACACCACAACCAACACCAGCACCAACATTATTAGAAGAAGAAAGAGGACAAGACGGAATTTTTCTTTTAGAAGGAAACGAAGAAACTCCTCAACCTTTTGGTACCATTATAATTGAACCAATGATTAGTTCAATAGATGAACAACATAAAACTTATAGAATTAAAGTTATTTTAGACTCAAGGGCACAAAATGTATATGCTTTAGCTGGAATTCCAGGACACTCTCTAATTGTACCCGCTGCTTATCAGGTACCACCACCATTTGGTGCTAATTATGGAGGCGTCAATACGTCATTCTTCTCGTTCAATGCGGCCGCCGAGTTCGACTCGTGGCTGACGATTGGGACGACGGACGAAAACAATTCGGATGCGTTAAGCATCGTCGGGACAGACTTTAACAGCTGGACCGAGACGTCAGGTATAGATGTGAGTGACGGTGCGCTCTTCTTTATGAACCCGGGTGATGGACCTAGCAGAGAAGATTATCCGGACGGAATTGTATTAGCTCAATTAACATTTCAAAATGTACCAGATTCACACTATTTTTCAGGAGTATTACAGGGTCGTAGTCCGGGTGATGGTGAGGACTGGAAAGCAGTATTTCGTACAACAATTAATGTAGAAGGATTTACAGTTGGTAGTCAAACTACAGAAGATACATTAGAACCTTTTAAAGTTGGTGGTCAAGAAGCTACTAATGTTGCTTCTAGTACAACAGTCAATGAATTATGTGAAAGTGGTTATACTTTAGGTCACCCAATTTCAGAACAAATGATTGAAAATTATGGTATTTGTTGTAAAAATATTGAAGGTGCTAAATCAGATGGTGAATATATATGTATGAGGGATGATAGTGATGGTAGTACTTCACTTGTATCATATGATTCTTGTATGAGTGATTATCATTTTGTACCAGCTAATCCAGATAATTATCCAAATATATATGCTATAAATCAATCATTTGGTACTTGTGTTATTAATACAGATTGTGTTGTAGAAGAAACTGACTGTACAAGTAATTGTGAAAAAACAATAACTATAAGAATTCCATCTAGTGGTTTAGGAACCCCTTGTCCAGATTATGAAATTCGTGATGGATTTAATTATGTAACATGTAATAGAGGAGAAGGTGAGTGTGGAAGACCTCGAATAGAAATAGAAGAAAATGAAGAAAATAATAGAATGAATTATGAACAATCATTAACGGTAAATTGTAGTGTAATAGAAGATGTAAATCAATGTAATACTACAAATGGATGTAGATTTTTACAAAACTCATGTACAGGTCTTGATCAAAGCGATTTATTATTAGAATTTATAAGTAGGATTCAGGATCATAATAATATTAATCCCGAAAACCAATTATCAATTAGTAACAGACCCAGACTAAATATATGTGGAATAAATGATGATAATATTAATTCAATTAATACTCAACCGAATTCTATAGATAATATGATAACTGGTGACTGTACCCGTGATAATATTATAGAAGGTTTATTATATTTATATGATTTAGAACATAACTTACACGTTGATTGTAATATAAATGCTAGTATAGATAGTTGTAATGAATGTAATGATATTATTCAAAGATTAAATTTTTTAAGAGGAAATGATGGAATTATACAAGAACCTAGGGGAGATGGTTTAAGTTGTGAAGTTGTAATTGGAGAAGATTGTACCAGTACTGCTACAGAAAATTGTAATACGGATTGTAATGCATCATGGTCAGTTTGTAGTACAAATCGAGATAATGGTAATTGTGAAAAAACTTATAATATTGAACAAGGTAGTACTGAGAGTAATTGCCCATTTAATCAAGGAGAAACACAAACTTGTATACCAGGTACAGACGAGTGTGATATAATACAAGATTGTGTTGGTGATTGGGGTGAATGTACTACAGAATGCGAAAAAACTTTTATTATAACGACAGATCCAAGCGAAACTGGAAATTCATGTTTATTTAATAGTGGAGAAAAGGCTAGTTGCTTTCCTGGTGAGGGTGATTGTCCTGATATTAGTGATAATGATTGTGAATTAAATATACCTGAGTGTACATCTGATTGTGAAGAATCTTCTGTAAGAAGGGCAAATTCAGAAATAATACAATATCCACAAGGAAATGGAATAACTTGTAATGATATTAATATTCCAGATTGCCAAAGGGGACAAGGTCAATGTCCTTGTCCTACTAATCTAAATGAATTTGATTTATCACAAATACACCATACATGTAATGAACAATCCACTTCAACCACAAATTGTTCTGGAGAATGGGGCGCATGTGATCAAACTACTTGCCAAAAAACTTATAATATAATAGAAGATGCAAGTCCGGATGGATTAAATTGTCCATTTTCAAATGGTGAAAGTATAGTTTGTGTTGATAATCAAGACTGTAATATTAATAACTTAATTAGTATGTCTGAAGTTACAGAATCTGTTTGTCCTACAGGTCAAGATACTTGTTCAGAACCACAACAAATACCACCAGAGTATATTATTTCAGATACAAATAAATGTTTAAATATTGGTGATAATAATTTTAATGTTAAAGGGGTATGTGCTACAGGATATGATAATTTTGTATGTGGAGATAGAGAATATATTGAAAATTGTAGTTCAGTTAGTAGTGATGATTGTTTAAACAAATATACAGTTATTGATGATAATAATTATGTTAAATGTCAATTATCACATAATTTTAATAATGCTAATACATGTTTTTCAAAAATAGATTCATCCACTGGAGGAACACCTCTTATAGATGAAATACCATGTTCTTTAGAGGTTGATGAAACCACTCAGTCATTTATTTCTAGCAACTCTTCTGGAAACTCTTATAGAAAATTGACAAATTCATCAAAATATGATATTTATAAAAGTGAGATTGATCCTGATACACATTTAAATGAAACAGAATTTATAAATATAGTTAATAATATACTAGATAATTATACGGAAATTACTACCCACAACAGCTGGACGAATGATGAAGAAATTTATCAAAATGGTTGTGTTAAAAATTATGGTTCATATATAGATAATATAACTAAATGTGAAGAAATGTGTGATAAACATGATGAATGTGTTGGATTCCAACATTATACAAATAATCATAATGGTCATCATCACTGTTGTATTAAAAATTCATTTGATATTTATTCTGATATATATTCTGAAGATTTATTAAATAGACATCGTCCTGCTTTAGGTATAGATACTTATTATAAAATAAAAGCAGAAGAAGGACAAACTGCGCATAAACCTGAAATAAGTTCTTGTAACTCAACCGGTGAATCATATGAATTAAGTGGATGTACTGCAAATACATCTAGTATTTCTATACCAATAGCTAGTAAATGGGCAGAAAATATATCTGAAATATATGGAAGTAATAAAATACCAGATCCAAACGCCCAATGTACTAGTATTGAGACTACTGATCCAAATATAAGTATAAATGAAAATAATTTACATATGACAAATTTTGATGTTGAAGTTTATTGTAATAATTCTGAAATATGTGGAAATAGAGAATATGTATCTAATTGTAATGGATTAAGTAAAGATGATGCACTAAATAGTTATACAAAAGATGAAAATGGAGACTATATAAAATGTCAACAAGGCGATTGGTATAATAACGGAAATACTGGAGTATCTTATAATAATATGATTGTTAATGGAGAAAGAGTTTTTGATAAAATATATTGTAATACAAATTCATATGAAGAAGTAAATAATGAATTTATTATAAATGCATATAATGAATGGACTGATAACTATTGTAATCAATTTAATGATAATGAATGTGAACGTGAACAATTTTGTATATTTTCTGATGGTTCTTGTAATGCTAACCCAGAGACACAAATAGAAAATCAACAAATATTAACAAGTATTAATAATATATTATGGTCCCAAATCACACATACAAATACTCCAAGAAATAGTAGAACATTAGATCTTGTTCAAAATAGTTCACCTAGTTTTCACGGAAATTTAACTAAATGCCAAGAAGCTTGTGATTTAGTAGATAATTGCAATGCTATTAGATATTGGTCTGAACCTAGATGGCATGAACATAGATGTGCGTTACTAGATTTTGTAGATATTAAACAACACGAGATTTGGAGTAGTGATATAAATAGAAGGGGAATTAGTAAATTATATGCTAAAAATAGATCTCGTTGTGATAGTTTAACTGCGGAACATTGTGAAAATTCTGATTATAATTGTAGATGGGATACAATTGATGAAAAATGTAAAAAGAGAATTCCAAATCCAAGTGCTACTATTTGCTCAAGTAAAGATAATCCATATAATATAGATAGTCAATGTGAAGTACCAAATATCGAATCAAGAGAAGTAGAAGTTATAAACAGTTTTATTCATAACTTAAATGAATATACAGGAGGTAGACCAATTAGTCATTGTTTAGTAGATATAGATTATCCTCCAGAATATGGAGAACCACCGAATTACTATTTTGCAGATGGTGGAGATCAATTAAACTTTGATAATAATTATATTAATTGTAGTATTGGATATAAAAAACAAGATAGTACTATTAATTGTGCGGAGTTTGATGAAGATCAATGTAATAATGAAAATAATACAGATTGTATATGGGATAATAAATATAAATCATGTTTATATAAATTAAATTATGTTACAGATTGGAATGATAATTTACTATCAGAAAATATAGGAATACATGAATGTGATTTTAATAATCAACCATTTAAATTTAATGGATGTGTTCAAGATAATGTATCTTGTAGAACTGGTGAGAATTTTTTTGATTTTAATCCGATTGATGCAGGATCTAATAGCTGTCCAGCAGGAACATATCTAGAAAATGATGTTTATATTACTATTAATGTTATTAATGATTCTAGAGAATATGTTTATCATGATAATAATTGTTCTAATTCATTACCAAATGAATGTTTTCATATTGAACGTAATGTGGATCATTTAAATCAAAGATGTATAATTCCAAATACTCCCCCTATTGATTTTTGTCGTCCAAATAAATGTAAAATTGATCCAACTTATTATGATAATTTATCTGATAAAAAATATATAATTAAACAAAAAATTTCAGATACACCATTAGAAATGTTGTTAGCTGATGAAACTATAAATAGATCTCACCTTTTTACTGCAGACGAAATAGAGATAGAACCTATGCCTGGATTTAATTATTATGATACAGATATTCAAATAAATTGTAATTCTGGTACTAATAATCCAGATGATATTAATGAAAATCGGTATTTTGATATAAATCCTCCAGTAGCAATTCAAGGATGTAATACTGTAGCAGAAGATAATTATACTGGAATAAATTCGGAACAAACAGATCCTAGTTGGTTATCACAAACAACATTAAATTTAGAGTGTGATAGTCCAAATTATATAATATCAGATAATCCAAATTCAAGAAGTATATGTGAAGAACCCGAAACTGATATACAATTTATAAATAATTGTGAAAGTGCTAAATGTAATCCAATTTCATCTATTATTGATAGTAATCAAAAATATATTATTTATTATGACGATATTAATGATGAGATTTCAGCTGTTTCCACAGATACATCAGAAGGTCAAGGAAGACGCAACCATCAAGAAGAAATAATTGGATGGGATAATATTAAATATAATTGTGGTCCAGGTTATGTAAAACATCCTAATTTACAATCAATAAATATATGTAATGGACATAATCAAGACCCATCATTAGCTGGAGTTAGTTGTGATAATATGTGTCCTCCCGGACAAATTAGACCAATAGGACAGGAATGTCAAGATTGTCCATATAACCAAATCCCAAATGATAGTAAAACAGGATGTGTATTCTGTAGTGATTCCGAATGGCCAAATGAGAATAATAAAGATCAATGTATAAATTATCCTAATATTGATATTGAAATTGATGATGATGTTGAACCCTGGCTGATTGAACTATTGAGAGATAATGATAACATTGAACACAGAATTAACACGTGGCGTAATCAGCAGGCACAAGCAAACCCAGAGCACCACTTCTTGACATGTAGTTATTATGAAGAGGACCCGGAAAGATGTAATCCAGATAATTCTAATGTATATGCAAATATAGCAAGACAAGTATGTTCTATATGTGGTGGCGGTGTCCCTGATGTCCCTGAGGATCTTATAATTTCTAGTAATCCTGGCAATTGGAAAAGATATAAAACAAATCGTTACTGTACAGGAAATTATAATCCGTCGATCCGTGAATCTGCAGAAAGAAATCGAAATAGAATTTTTAGTCAGGAAGCATCTAGTTATAATTTTAGTGTTAATAGTGAAGATCAGTGTAAAGCAGAATGTAATAGACTGTCTGATGAGTGCGAATCATTTACTTATAGAGAAATTTATAACTATCTAAATGAAAGTACAACTTACGAATGTCATCTTTGGAAAAATATAGGCAATGAAGCTCCGATGCGGCTCACACGAGCCGAACAATTCGGCGGTGTGGTGTGGGAGACGCCACAATATACAACTCCTGTAGAAAATAATCAAAATAATCTTGTAGTTAAAAAATCATATTGTATGGTTAAAAATAATAATAATGATATAGTTTATAATTATAATAAATGTCAAGGAGAACTGGTGCCTAACATTGATAATACAGAATGTATATGTCCTAATAATAAAATATGCTCAAATGAAAATGAGAATTGTAATACCACAACTTGTACAGGTCAAGCAAATATTTGTAGAAGTGCAACTGAAAATCCAGAAAATCCAGATAATTTATGTACTCCATATTATAATGATGAAGCCACTTGTACTAGCAAAACAGATAGTAGTGGAGCTGCATGCCAATTTATAGAATTAGATGATAATGGTTGTACTAGAAATTTTCAGTTTAAAGATAATTATTTAAAAGAATCCTGTACTGAAAGTGGTATTAATTGTGGATGGGACCAAAATATTGGAACAGAATGTATATGCCCACCGGATAAAGTAGAAACTCAAGATGGTACAGATTGCATATGTCCTTCGGGTGAAGTAGAAAATGATGATGGAGAATGTGTATGTCCCGCTGGTAAATATAGAAATAGCGGAAGTTGCGCAAGTTGTCCATCTGGTACATATAAATCTGATATAGGGAACCAGGCATGTGATTCTTGTTCTTCAGATGATTGGAGAAATCAAGGAACTGGTTGTTGGCAACCAAATAGTACGCGCACGTCTTGTGTGGCGGGGCCACTCTCGGTCTCATGTGCTCGGTGCAGTGGCCCGGGCACAGGAGGAACGTTCAGAGACGACAGCTGCAATACACACGCAGATTGCCGGTGGGACCATGCCTGTCATTCGGGTGTCGCCGGGGGATGTGAGCCTGGCCGCCGGAATGGCGATCATTGCACAGGTACAAATTAAAAAAAATATAAAATCAAGAATAATAATATTAATAACTATTTATTTTTTATTTGATTCATAACTATTTAATGTTTTTTCATATTCTATCTTTCTCTTTTTTTTTAATTCATTATATTCTGATTTTAATCTTTTAAATAATTCAGGGAAATCTCTATGTATTATTTTTACATCTTCATCTGTTATAGTAGTAAAATCAAATTGATACCAATTTTCTAATGGCGGTATATCATCTCTATATACACACGGACTTTTAATTTTAATATATTGAAAATCTTCAATTGTTAATTTATCTAAATCTAATTTTAACCATACATTTTCAGGTATTTGATTTCTAATATCTATCATAATTTGATCTCTAATTTCTTGAATATTCATTTATATTATTTTGTTAAATATTTTAATTAATAAAAATATTTAATAAAAATTCAAATTTAAATTTTAAAAAAATATTAAAAGAGCATTTTTATATAAAACTTCTAATAACTTCCATTACATTTGTTGGAACTTCAACTTCTACAGGACCATCTAATGTATTTATTATTACACTCGCATCAAATGGCATTGGATTTGTTGCCCTTCTCGCAAAATGCGATGGTATTACTGCTGTTTCAGCTGGATGTTCTGTTAATGCTAATCCCCTTCTTCTTCTAAAATCTTGTCTTGCTGCTGTACTTCTATTAATATTTCCTCTAGTAAATACATTTGATATACCACTGCCTGATAATAATTTTACTATATGATTATTAGGGTATAGTGCGGCAGCTGAAAAAGTACTCGGTATTTCTACTAATATATCAGCATCATTCATATCAAAAAAATTATTATAATCATGAATAGGTTCCAATGCTACAAAATTATCATCTAACGCATATCGTCTAAATGGATTACTATCAATTATTTTAAATGTTTTATTTACTAATTCGTGTATAAAATGATTACCAAATATATCAGTATCACCATCCACTGGAACTTGTTGCTGATTTCCAGTTAACTTTATTTGTACAAGTCTACCTATATGCATATCTCTATTTTCGGTTGTAATTATATCTCTTGGATCTATTCCACCATATTGTTTTTTCATAGATTTACGTTTAGATTTGCGATTAGATTTGCGTTTAGATTTGCGATTAGATTTTCGACTTGATTTACGACTTAATTTACGATTAGATTTTCGCTTTGATTTATAACCAGTTTTAATATTTTTAATATTAGGCATTATATTATTATAATATAAAAAAAATATAATTACAATATATATAATAATGGTTTTATTAGATAAAAAATATCCAGATTTTAAACCAAATATATCACCTAAGCGAGTCTTTGAAATGGGCGCATTTGGTGGTACATATTTTAGACCAATATATTCTTCAGTAACTAATAAAAATTATAAATCGGGTAATGTTATTAGAGAATATAATAGTTGGTTTAAAGATTGGAGTGAAGAAAAAAAAAATAAAAAATTAATATCATCCAAATATGATAAAAATATAAATAAATATAAAGTTAAATGTGGAAGCTCTTTAGAAATGTGGGAAGATAAGGGTTGGATAGTTGAACAAGATCCATATGGATGGTTTCAATGGTATTGTAGATTTTATAAAGGAAGAAGAACAAAAGATGATAAAAGACAAATTGATAGATGGTTAAAATTAGCTGGTCCAAATGGAAGATTTAGACGCAGATTAATGAATGAAGTAATAAAAAAAGGTAAAGAATATAATGACAGTAGTGTTTCTCCTGTTATAAGACAAGTTTTATTACATTGGGGTTATCAATTAACTAAATCAGATTTAGAAAAATATAAAAAAGAGAAGAAAAAGAAAAAATAATTATAATTTTAAATTATGTTTAAATTTTACATTATATTTATCTGTTATATGTTTATCATATTTTCTTGTTGGGCCTCCTAATATATATGAATACATTCTAGCCATTCCCCAACTTTCAGCAGTTTGGTTTGGTCTAGAACCACTACCATAATAAGCACCCATTCCTTTTTTTTTAACAGCCAATAAAGCAGATTTATTAATTTTAGTTACTTTTGATATATCTTTTAATGTTTTTGCATTTGGATATAATTTTTTAAATTTACTAGTCCATTTACTTTCTTTTGATTTAAATGATTTTAATTTAGGTCTTTGAATATATTTTTTATTTTTATAACTTTTAATAGATTTTTTTATAGATTTAATTTGTTTATTTTTATCTTTTCTAGATAATTTAGAATAATAATGTTTTGGAATTTTTCTTGATTTTCTAGATTTTCTAGATTTTCTAGATTTTCTAGATTTTCTAGATTTTCTATTCATATATTATAAATATATTTTTTTTTATAATTAATTATCTCTTTTAAAAATAATGGAACAATTCTTGACAAAAGATCAAATGATTTATTTATTATTGCTCTCCAAAATAAACGAACCTCAATTATGTTGTTATATAATTGGTTTAAAAAATAAGAAAGAAAGAATAGAAGCATATAATTACCATTATGAAAATTGGGAAAAGATAGCATCAAAATATTTCAAATGTCTTGAAAATAGATATCCAACATATTCTTATATTTTAAATGATAAAGAAATTATTGCTAAACAAGATAATAATTTAATATTTTTTAAAGAAACAGGAATATCTTACCAAATACGAGATTTAATAATGAATCTAATAAGCGATTATAAAGATGATAATATATCAAAAGAAGAAAAAAAAATATGGAGAAAAGAAGATGATAAAAAATATAGTAAATTAGCAAGAAGAATACAAGATAAAATGAAATATTTATAGTTATTAAGTAATGATAATTTTAGATTAATTCAACAATTGTCAATTTACTATATTTTTTTTATAAAGTAGTATTTAATTCAATCATTTCAACATCTTCCATTTCAATTTCAGGTACTCTTTTAAAATCATTCCAAATACCACTCATATTATCAAGTCCTTCTGTTGAAGATATAATTGTATATTTATTTCCCATTGATTTATTACATTTAGAACATATTGGATATAAATTATGTAAATCAATATTACCTCCTTTACTTTCAGGTATATCATGTCCTGCTTCAAAATTAAAAACATTTATAGTATTAGTACACCAATCAATAAAACATTTATGTTTATAACTTTCACCAAAATGATTAAACCATACTTGCTCTTTTAATTTAATTGGAATATTTCTTTTCTTTTTTTGATTTCTTTGATTTTTTTCTTTATTTTTTTGAATTGTAATCATTATTATTAATTAATTTGAAGTTTATTTTTTTAAATAAAAATTAATATTTAAATTTTGTAATTGATAAAAATGAATATAGATAATGTTGAAAGTCTGCCACTCAAGTTCAAGAATGGTAAAAATAAAAATCCAGAAAATATGTTTTGTCCAGAAGTAAATTCTGTTGAAGTATATTATTTGATATTTCGACCCTAATAAAAAAACAATAATTAAAATGGGTTCATCAAAAGCATTGGGAATTAATAATAGTAGAAAAGGTTCTATTCACGCTGAAGAATTAGCAATAAAATATTGTTTAAAATATGATAAGAAAAATAAATATAAAATATATGTTTGGAAATGGGGAAATAGAGGAAATATAAAAACTAAATTTTGTTGCAATCGATGTTGTTCATTAATAGAAAAATATAATTTCTATAATAAAATATTTACATTTAAAGATAATGAAAAAATAAGTGCGTATACACTAAATCCTCCATCATCTTTGTATTATTTAATGAATAATATAAATAATATAAATAAATAATATAAATTTAATAATATAAATTTAATAATATAAATTTAATAATATAAATTTAATAATAAAAATTTAATAATAAAAATTAATAATATATTATATAATATATATAATGGACCCGACAATTGTATTTATAACTATAATTATTTTTTTATTAACATTAGGTTATATATATAAAGATAAAATTGAATCTATTTTTGACGATTTTCTAGAAGAAAAAAAAGAAGAACATACACATGTTATAGAATTTAGATTCGTAGATGATAATCAACTATCTAAAACTGAAATTAGTAATTTAGTTAGAAGAGATTTTTCTGAGGCATCTGTTAAAGAAATTGTATTTATAAGTAATGATGGAAATACGAATGAATTTGAAAGATTTACTGTAGGATCACAAGCTCAATCAGGAAATACAGGAAATACAGGAGATATTACCGGTTTTCAAATAATTGTTAGTGGTGAAGATGAAATAATTAGTTCTGCTAGTAATTTAATTTCAAGTGAAACTGCAAGTATGAGAGTAGAAGATAATACAATTAATGAAAATCAATGTGTACAACATCCAAATTGTGAACTATCAACTACTATTTGTTTGCCAAGTCCTCATAATTTTTATAAAAGATGTAGAGTAGCTAGAGATGGATATATATTACGTTCTGGTATACCTGTAGCATTTACAGAATGTAATGAAAATGAATATGAAGAAACAGCTCCAAGTAGAGAAGAAAATATAGATAGAGTATGTCAACCATTAACAGAATGTGGAGAAAATGAATATATATCTGTAGCAGAAACATCTACTTCAAATAGAGTGTGTACTGCAGTAACAGAATGTGGAGAAAATGAATATATATCTGCAGCAGAAACACCTACTTCAAATAGAGAGTGTACTCCATTAAGTCCAGCTTGTGATCCTAGTACACATTATGAAATACCTCCTGAAACAGGTGATACTGAAGATGAACAAACAACTATTAATACAAGTGATAGACAATGTATTCCAATAGATGAGGGTTGTCCAGATTTAGTAGGAGCATTAGAAACAATTCGATGTAGAGATTATTCTCCTAGAAATGAAAATGGAATTAGTATAGATAGTGATGGTAATCCATATTCATATACTAGTAGGTGTGATGATGGTTATTTTTTAGATAAACAAGAAATAATGCTTAATGCAGAAGATATTGAAATAGAAAATATTGACTATGGAAAATGTACCGAGTGTAAATCAATAGAAAATGCACAAGTTACTTGCACTGATAGTTCACAATCTACAATTAAGAATTGTAATCCTAATTATAAATTAGATGAAGATGGTAATTCGTGTGTTCCAATTATTTGTGAAATACCAGAGGAACAAGAACAAGAAGGATATATAATAAATAATATAAATCTTGATTTATCAGATGAAAATGGATTTAGTGTAAGTGTTGAATGTGATGTAGCTAATGGATATGAATTATCATCACCTGGATCTCCAGCAATTGCTATATCTTGTAATAATAATCATATACCACAATGTTCGGGAAGTGTTGGAGAAGAAGGTTCTTGCATAAGTGATAATACAGTTTCAGATATAAATTGCGAAGAATTTTATTTAAATTTAGATAGTGTAACGGAAGCACAAAAAAAAGAAGTATGTGATAGAGTTAATGGATGCATGTATAGAGACTCTACAATACAAAGTTGTACATTAAGTGAAGATAGTAATAGTTGTCTACCAGAGGGTTGTTCCGAACCAGTTCAACCAAATTATACTTATACATTAGAGGGTTGTAAAAAGAAATTTTGTAATCAAAATTATTCACAACAAGAATATGAATATGTATCTAATCATCAATGTGTAAGTTGTCCTGAAAATTTTACTCAAATATCAACGTCTTTAGATGCAACTCTAGAAGATAACTATTGTACTGAAAATAATCCATATATTATTGGTGAAACTCATACAAGAGAAACTACTTTTCAAAATATAAATGGTAGAGATGTTACAAAAACATATGTGAAAGAAAATGATACTGTAACTGATACTGGAACTGATACTGGAAATAAAATTGGGTTTACAATGGAAGAGATTTCATTTAGAGATGCAGATGATGATATAGAAATTATAAGAATTATAAATAATAGTGATAGTTCAGTTGTTATATCAAAAGCATATACTACTACTACTAATAATAGTGGTATTGTTCTTCATATTCCAATACAAATAGAAAATGCAAATAATACTATATCTGAAATAACAGTAAAAAGAAATAGCGATAATTTAGTAATTGATAATAATTATGATTCTTATATAATAAATAGTAATGATCGTCAACAAATATCTATAAATGATATATCAAATATTAATGATTGTGTAGATACAAGTACAAATAATTGTGAGTATGGCAAAGTAATAACATATTCTAAGATAATTGATGATAATGGATTTTTTATAGAAACATATCAAGACACAGAATCACAACATAAAAAAACTATAGGAATTATATATTCATCAGAATCACAAACACAAATATATAGAAGGGAAACAACCCAGCCACAAGGCATAGAGGGGTTACAATTTACTAGATTATTTCCTATATATCCACTTGAAGATAGTACATTTGAAGATATTGTAACAAATGTTAAAATATCTCCAAATATTAATGATATTATTACTTATAAAACTCCATCTATTAATATAAATGGAATTATTTATTCAAATCCATTACTACACTCATATATTGAAGAAGTAGTTGAAAATGTTGGTATAATACAAAATATAATAAGTAATGTTTATATAAATGGAGAACCAATGATAATTAACAGTAGTTTTTCACCTAATTTCATGTGCGATAATCATTACCAAATTATAAATAATTTAAATGAATGTGGAAGAATTCGTATAACTGATGTGACAACAGATTATTCTAATAATTCTTTAAATATAATACAAGAATTAAGTCAATCCAATCAAGAAATGAGTACCTATTTTGATTATATTACAGTTGCACCTACACCGAATTCTGCAAATAATAGTATTACAATAACTAGAGATAAAATAGTAATAAATAGTAATGGTATAATAAATAATCAGTTTGAACGTTATATAAATATATTAGGTACTACACAAATCATTAAAAAAAATATGATAAAGACAGAAAGTGGAGATATAGAATCTACTGATTCATTAAATATTTATTATAATCAACCAATACCACCTCCATCATTAATATTATCCGAAAATCTAGAACCATCAGATGGTGAACCTTTATTAGAACACATATTTATAAAAAGACGAATGAATTTAGGCGCTGACGGGCAATTGGTAGATGTTTATCAATTATCATTAGATGGTATAACACCTATAGAAAATCAACCTGTAATAGTTGTTACTAATATAAATGGTCAGGAAATTCGTAGATATGGATATATAATTGATGATACATTACAATTATATAATAATCAACCATCATTTTCAGTATCAGAAGGAGAGAATGGACAACTAATATACACAGAAGTAAATGTTACTCCCAGCGGACGCGTTTTCACAATAACACCTATTAATCGGTTTAATGTTAATTATTTACCTGATGAAAATAGTTCTATTGTAATAGTTCATCAAAACGTCGATTCGACCGATTCCATTATTATATCTACTAATAATACAGTTGATCCACCAATTATTATTAATCAAAGTGGAACAATAGCAGGAAATAATACAATAAATAGAAATACTGATAGATTATCATTTACAACATCAATATTAAGGGATACTAGTGATAATCTAGTTAGAGTTAGAAGAACTATAGTTGATACAGTTGATGATTATACTAATATTAATTCTAGTTCTACTTTACAATTTATTAGTCCGTTTGTTTATCTTGGGACTAATCAAGATGGTAATGAGATACATCAAAGTGTTACAATTACTGGTGATACAGTATCACCAACAGATACTTATATTGTGAATGATAGTCATGTTGTAAATGGAATATTAGTTGAAACAAGACAATCATTAAATAGTGATGGAACACCTCGGGCTCCCGAAACTACATTTCATCAAACAGATAGTAGTGGTAATATGATAGATTCTTCTTCTATTACAACACTTGATGGTCAGTCTACGACAGTACAGCAAGCTATATTAATTTCATTACAAGAACAACCAGAACAACAACGTAATTTATTTAATTCATTACAAAATTCGTCCCAGACGGGCGTGCACGAAGGCCTCGTCTCGGACGAACAACTTGATTTATTTAATTCATTACAACAAGATAATCAAACAAGTTTATTTCAGTCATTACAAGAAGATGAGCAAATTAATTTATTTAATTCATTAACTCAACCAGAACAAGCTACTTTATTTCAGTCATTAACTGAACAACCACAAGATCAAAATCAAACTAACGAACTAGCTACCTTATTTCAGTCATTGGGTTCAGAAGATCAAAATGCTTTATTTAATGAATTAAACCCACAAGGACAAGCTAATTTACTTGCATCATTATCTCAAAATGAGCAAGTATCAGTACAAGGACAATCATCACAACAAACAGAAATTGCCTTATTTCAGTCATTAGAATCAAATGCGCAAGTTGACTTATTTCAATTATTAGGGTCAGATGAGCAAACTGCTTTATTTGATTCATTGCCTCAACCGGGACAAACTAGTTTATTTCAGTCATTAACTCAACAACCACAAGATCAAAATCAAACCAGAGAACAAACAACCTTATTTCAGTCATTAGGTTTAGAAGAACAAAATGCTTTATTTGATTCATTAGACCAACAGGGACAAGCTAATTTACTTATATCATTAGCTCAAAATGAGCAATTATCAGTCGGAGAACAATCATCAGAACAAACAGAAAATACCTTATTTCAGTCATTACAACCAAATGAGCAAGTTAACTTATTTCAGTCATTAAGTTCAGATCAAGAACGAACTAATTTATTTCAGTCATTAGGAACAAGTGAACAAGCTAATTTATTTCAGTTATTAACTGAACAACCACAAGATCAAAGTCAAACTAGAGAACAAGCATCCTTATTTCAGTCATTAACTCCAGCAGAGCAAAATAATTTATTTAATTTATTAGATACATCGGCGCAAACTAATTTACTTAGATCATTAGAACAAAATCAGGGACAAGGAACTTTATCACAACAAACAGAAACTAACTTATTTGATTCATTAACCCCAGAAGAGCAAAATGATTTATTTCAGTCATTAGAAACAAGTGAACGAGCTAGTTTATTTCAGTCATTAACTGAACAAGAACAAACCTCAGATCAAACTAATGAACAAGCTACCTTATTTCAGTCATTAACTCCAGCAGAGCAAAATGATTTATTTAATTTATTAGATACACCAGCGCAAACTAATTTACTTAGATCATTAGAACAAAATCAGGGACAAGGAGATTCATCACAACAAACAGAAACTAACTTATTTCAGTCATTAAGTTCAGATCAAGAACGAACTAATTTATTT